>ERZ1023830.225-NODE-225-length-17115-cov-52.318816_pt1 | contig 17115 bp, 15 predicted proteins | sample MGYA00380381_ERZ1023830 | MGnify/ENA primary metagenome ERZ1023830 (study PRJEB33179, sample SAMN07449067) | human gut metagenome | biome: Human-gut; feature: Human associated habitat; material: Faeces | host: Homo sapiens | place: India:Kasaragod | collected... | reverse complement strand
AAAGGTACAGACTTTTAAGCGAGGCTGAAATACGGTAATGCCGAGACGCTTACGTATAAACCAACAGAATAACCAAACCATCAACTATGAAAACAGAACCAGTACCATTCGACAAATTTGCCAAAATCGGCATCTATCCCAAGGATCTCATGCACATGCCGAAGGACTTGCGCGACTCTATCTTGAGCGGTGAGCTCTCGCCGCTCATGCGTCTCAACGTGCCCGTGGGCGACAACTCTGCGGTGTCCATACCCATGAAAATCCAGCTCGTTCACGACAAGGACGGACAGCTGCAACTGCTTACGTATCAAATACATCGTGAGCTTGACAATAACTTGAAGCTGAATGACACAGAGCTGGAGCGTGTGCGCAAGGGAGATGTCATACAGAAGGAGTTCAAGGAGGGTGACAACCGCAAGATGCGGTTACGTGCAGTTGGACAAGGAGTCCAACGCGCTGATGTACCGTGATGTGGCGACTGTTAATTTTGAGGAAAAACTTCGGGAAGTGGACAGAATCAAGGACATCGGACTCGGAATTGGGCAAAAGGAAGCGCTCGCCTCAGGCAAGCCGGTGGAGCTTGAAGTCGGTGACCAGAAGGTAACCGTGGGCGTGGACCTCCGTGAGCCGGTAGGCTTCAAGGTCATGCAAGGCGACTTAGAAGAATGGAAAAAACAGCAGGCCATCCGTTATGACGACGCGCACGAGGGCTACATGGGTTACGTGCAGACCGACGAGAACCGGTGGGAGTACAAGCAGGTGGTGGACAGGCTGCGCCACGAGGAGAGCATCCGGCTGACCGAGAGGGAAAAGGCAGACAGGAAAGAGGACAAGAAGAGAGGGTTGTCACTTTAGTTCTTAGTTCATTTCCTTAGCTTACTTTCTTCGTTTCATCCATCTACAAACCTATGAGACTATATCTACTATGTCAAACAAACAAGAATGTACATTCACCTCCTGTGCTCCATACCCTAAAGTCCGTCAGTTGGCGCACGGACTGAAGGACGGTGATTACGCGAGTATCTGCAAGGCTGCGGATATGATGGCGGACGGAATAAGGGAGATGGCAGCAGGACGCAACTGTGTGCTGGTGCCTGTCCCGAACCACCATGGGAGGGCGATATACACCAAGACGCTCGCCAATGAGATTTCCAGGAGGACGGGCATCCCGACATGGGACATCCTTTCCTGCCGCCCGCACATGCCGCTGCACTATGCCAAGAAGAATGACCTCAAGCCGGAGGGCATATACCTGAAACTCAATCTGTACCGACAAGTGCCGGAGCAGTTCACGCCTATCGTCATAGACAATGTGCTGGACACCGGCTATACCGCAGGTGCCGCCATCAAAGCTGTAGTAGGGCATCCCGATACGATGCTCGCCGTCCTCGGACATACGAAGAACCATCTGACCAACAAGAACTTTCAGTTTAACCTAATTCCTACTAACATGGAAAAGAAGATGCAAGAACAGCCTTCTGACAAAAAGCAATCTGCTGATTCCACGAAGAAGCAAGTAAGGAACAAGACCGACACTCCGTTGGCAGTGTACCGGCGGCTCAAGAGCAAGCACCCCGACGCGCTGATCCTCATGCGCAACGGGGACTTCTACCGCTCACTGAATGAGGACGCGCAAAAACTGTCGGACACGCTGCGGATTCCGGCACAGAAGCCGAAGTTCAAGAAGGACGGGGAGCTGATCGCGGAGTTTCCGCATCATACGCTCGACACCTACCTGCCTAAACTCATCCGGGCAGGTTATCGTGTGGCGATCGCTGACATGCAGGAGCCGAGCAAAAAGCAAACCACTAATCAAACCAAAAACCAAACTCAAACCGATACTATGGAAAAGAAAACAGAAAAGAAGAAAACCAAGACGAAGGAAGCCAAGGTTGAGAAGACCGAGAACAAGGTCGACAAGGCTGAGACTGCCAAGGTTGACAAGACAGAGGTCAAGGCTGACGCTTCAAAAAGTAAAGAGAAAGCTGTCAGCAACTCTACAGAGAGAACAGAAGGTCAGTCCGCTGACACCAAAGTTCACAAACCGCGCGAGCCGCAGATGGTGACGGTCAACGGTGAGAAGGTGACCCACGGCCATGCCTTCCAAAGCAACCAGGATCCGAACAAGTGGTATTTTACCGCCCGTATCGACGGACAGCAGCTCCGTCCGCAGCTTATGAAGCCGGAGGATGCCGTTGCCTATCAGAAGAGGGAGACAACTGTTGAAGGGCTCATGCAGACGTACTATCCCTCAAAGCTGGTCAAGAAGGTTACGCCGGAGGAGTACAAGGCTGACAACAAGCTCTCTGACGGGCGCATCATCGACAAGATGGTGGTCTACAAGGAACACGATGAGCAGCGGCAGGACGTGGGCAAGTACAAGCTCTACACGCAGGTGGGCGAGCAGAAGATGTCTCGCACGATGTCGAAGGAGGATCTGAACGCCTACTTCGACCGTGTGACAACACCTTCCAAGCTCGTAGAGAAGAATTTCGGGGAGCAGCTGCATCTCGCTTCCTTCTACAACCAGTTCAAGCTGGAGGAGGGTGTAAAGGAGGTACGCATCGCCAAGAGCCAGCAAGGCGACTGGACGGTATCGGCGAAGCTCGATGACGACAGAATGACCGGCAAGGCGGTGCTTTCATGGCACGACAAGCAGGCGCTCTTCACGCACAAGACGGCTACCAAGGAGCAGTTAGCCGCACGCTATCTCAACACGGAAATCAAGGAGATGCAGTCGGAGAAGGTCAGTGCGAAACAGGCGTTCAAACGATAGATCTACTTCAACTTATTGACGTTATACACTGTCTTTCAATGAATAATAGAAAAAGTCAGAAGGTTTAGTAAGAGCGGTAAGCCAACTTTATCATCAACCATTATCAATTATCAATTATCAATTATCAACCATTATCAATCAACCATTAACACATCACAACTATGCAGAACAATACAATCGAAGAACTCATTCAACTCAAACAGGACGGCAAGATAGGATGGTGCGAGCTCGCACTGCGCAGTGACCACGGAAAAGCCTATCTCCAGTGGTGCGACGACCACGGCATCGAGCCTGACGACAACAACGCTGAGCTCTACCTCGAAGAGACAGAGAGCCGTATCTATGACGGAGGCAACGAGTTCGCGGAGGAGTTTGCCAGAGCCGTCGTCTAAGGCGGTTGTCACTGCCTCAGTGATACCGTGAGAGACATATATACAAAATTCGCCCTCAGTGCGAAGGCTGTGCCATCGGACTGAGGGGCTACTAACCTAACTTAACCAATACTGACACTATGGAAAACAAGGATTCCAAGTCAAAGAAAGGACAGGACTACAAGAGCAGCGGTGACAAGGCCATAGACAGGTTCTGCACGCTCATGATCGACCGCATGAAGGCGATGAAGGCATCGGACTGGCGGCAGGGATGGACGAACGGCAAGGGTACGATGCTCGGCATGCCACAGAACTTCAGCGGACGCAACTACTCGGGCACGAACTCGTTCTTCCTACAGATGGACACGGCGATGAACGCTTACCGCACGCCGGTATACATGACTTTCATGCAGGCGCAGAAGGAGAACCTCCGTATCAAGAAGGGTGCGCAGTCGATGCCGGTCATCTACTGGGACCTCAATATCAAGGACGAGCGGGGCAAGCGGATTGCCGAGTCGGACTACAGACAGATGAGCCGTGGCGAGCAGGCGAAGTGCGAGGTCAGGCCGTTCCTCCGTGCTTTCTCCGTGTTCAACGTGGATCAGACTAACTTAGAAGAGGTGAACAAGGAAAAGTACGATGCCATTGTTGACCGTTTCAAAGGTCCGCAGTTGCGTGACACGCAGGGTATGTACGAGAACCGGGCCCTCGACCGTATGTTCGAGCGGCAGGAGTGGATATGCCGCGTGCAGACCGACAGGATCGTGGACGGGGCGTTCTACTCTCCGGCACGTGACATCGTCATTGTTCCGAAGAAGGAGCAGTTCAACATCGGCAAGAACGCGGAGGAGATTTTCAAGGACGGCATGGAGTACTATTCTTCAGCGCTCCATGAGATGACGCACTCCACGGGTACCCCCAACCGGCTGAACCGTGACAAGGGGGCGAAGTTCGGGGACGAGAAGTATGCCAAGGAGGAGCTGGTGGCGGAGCTCACGGCTGCCATGGTGGGCAATGCCCTGGGCTTTGACAAGCGCATTCTCAACAACAATGCTGCCTACATGGACGGATGGATCAACGCACTGCGAGAGGAGCCGAAGTTCATCGTATCGGTCATGGCGGACGTGAACAAGGCTTCGAAGATGATCCTTGAGAAGATTGACGAGCAGAAGATTGCCCTTGGTGAAACGCCCATCCTTACAGAGAACCAGCGTAAGGTGGGACTTGACAAGGGGATTGAAGCTGCCAAGAAGGAGTGGCAGCAGCCGCATGACATAGCGCTCTCGGCGAAGTTCGACAGTGCGTCCATCTTCAAGCGTATGGACGGGGGGTATGCGGTGCGTGCCTCCTTCGAGGGGCAAGACCTCGGCATGAAGCCCATCAGCAAGATTACGGGTATCAGATATGAGATGATGCCGGTGGGGGCGCTGAAGGATCAGATGCTGCACGATACGGTAGCGAGAAAGTTCGTCGGGGAAGTGCGTGAGATACGGGAACAGAAACAGGAGAATAAGGAAAATAAAGGCTTGAAATTGTGATGATTAAGTCCATATATTAAACTTTATTTGTGGGCTTCATAACTATCAAAACTATAACAAACATCAAACTACAAGCCTATGTCTTACGTATCTTTTCAGGAAATGAAGCCGAGGGTAGGCATTGACGATGTTGCCTTCTCGCTCGGCTACAAGCTCAACAGACAGGCGGGCGTGGGACGGTACATCGAGCTGGTCCTGCCCGACGGCAGGGGTGAGAAGCTCGACACCATCGTCATCTCGCATCCGCAGGAGAAGGACCGGCAGCGGTACTTCCACCGTAATTCGGGCAAGCGGGGCGACGTGGTGGACTTCATCGGTGAGAACCTCGGTCGCTTCAACAAGTTCGGACGCAACCAGTGGGAGGTCATCGGTAAGGTGCTGGCGGACTTCGCCAACATGCCGGTAGTGGACAATCACGACCGTGGGTATAGTGGTGGGTTGGGGAGTCTGAACCCGGTGTTCAATCCAAAGCGTTACACGGCTCAGCCGCTGGCAAGGAACATGGACTATGCTATGGGGATCTTTGAGGACAGGGGAATCAGCCGTGAGACGGTGTTGCTCTTTGAGCGGCATATCGCCATTGTCACGGACCAGAAGAACAGGAACGGACTGCCGATGATAGGCTTCCCGTACCGTGAGCCGGACTTCAATGCGGACTTGGCAGGCTATGAGCTGCGGGGCGACCGCGGGTTCAAGGGCAAGGCGGCAGGGACGAACTCGACGACGGCGATGTGGACGGCGGGCATCCACTCGGCACTGAACAATCCGCAGATGGTCAGGCATGTCTATTTCTGTGAGTCGGCATACGATGCCATGTCGTTCTATCAGGCGAACCGGGCGAAGATTGACCTTCCACACTCGGCATTCGTATCTGTGGGCGGTGCGCTGTCCAACGGACAGGTGTCGGGACTGATGAAGCACTACTGCATGGCCAAGGCGGTGGACTGTTTCGACAATGACCTGCCGGGGCGGATCTATGGTATGCGTATGGCGGCTCTTCTCGATGGAAAGCGGCTCAGCGTTATCCAGATGGGGAACAACCTCAGGCTGGAGATGGATGGGAAGTCCTTCGACATGCCGGTGGGGAAAGTCTCTGTGGAAGAGCTTGGGAGGCACGTAAAACTATCTGACCGAATCGAGGTGATGAAGCCGCTGGTGAACTACAAGGACTGGAACGATGTTGTACGCGGCATGCCCTTGGAAGCCCTGCAGCTCAAGACGAAGTTCCAACGGGACGAGAATCTCGCGAGGATAAGGACGGAGCTCAGGGAGCGGAACGAGTGCAAGAGCGGTTTTAAGATGTAAAGGCCAATGGGATAGGAGACTTTGACTTCTCAAAAGTTCTATGGCTTATTATTATGAACGAGGTCACGGTTCGTCACTTCCGGCACCGACTTTTCAAGTCCGTACCGTCAGTGATGTCCGTAGCCATAACAACCGGAGAACCATGAAAAGAAAATTCTTTTGTCTGTTGCTGGCCATGTCCTGTTCCGTCTGCGGCTTCGCACAGCAGACAGACCCGCTCCTGACGGGGGCGGTGACCACACAGACGGAAATGCTGAAGAAGCTCTTCAAGAAGCGTGAGAAGACGCAGGAGGCGATCATCGCAACGGAAGCCGGGGTCACGCTGGCCATGGAGCGGATGCACCATTTGGAGGATAAGATGTTGGGCTATCTGCAGAATGCGCAGGGCGCCATGCAGAATATCTATCAGATCAAACGTGCCGCGGAGCTCGTGGGAATGGAGATACCGAAAAACATGGCGTTGCTCCGCAAGTCGTTGCCGGGCAATCTGAAGGGTACTGCCATTGCCGTGCTGGTCTCGGAAGAGCTTGTTGATGCCTCGGCACAGATGCTCTCGCTCTATCCGTTCATGAAGCAGCTGGTGACAAGTGGGTCGTACAACGTTACCAATGCGGACGGCAAGACGGAGAAGCACAAGGTCAACCTGCTGAACTCGGCGGAGCGGTACTATGTAGCCAATGAGATTGTCACGCGGCTGGAGAGCATCAACACGGACTTGTGGCTGCTGGCCTAGCAGATCCGGACGCTGTCGTGGAATGACCTGTGGTTCGGGCTCGACCCGGACGGATGGGCGACGGTGATGTCGGGCAAGGCGGTCGTGGACGGACTGATACTGGACTGGAAGTATCTGTAGTCGCAAATCAACTTCAACGTTGTTATGTATATAGTTGTCTGTCAACTACTAATCAACAATCAGTAATCAATAACTACGAATCATTATTAATCATCAACTATTAACTTTATCAACTATGGAAATCAAGAAATCTATCCGTGGCGTACAGATCACGGACGCTGTCATCAAGGAATTGGAGGACACGGGCAGAAGCCGTGTGCTGACATCCAAGGACAAGAAGGGAAAACAGTACATGGCGCACATCGAGATGCAGGACGGCAAGATGGCTGTGGTGTCGGAAGGCAGATACCTGGAGCACCGCTGTCCGCACTGTGGAGGGTGTATCAAGATCACCTCGAAGGGGTACTTCTGTGAGCATTACTTTGACAAAGGTGATGCTTGCAAATGGCACTGCAACGGCATCCTCTCGCACCGCTTTATCCTGCCGCATGAGATAGAGGCGTTCCTTGACGGGCATCCGACGGTACTCGACGGCTGTTTCAACTCGCAGGGACGGATCTTCTCGGCGGTGCTGGTGGAGAGTGAGGTCTATGGCATGTCGCTGAGCTCGGTAGTGGGCAAATGCCCGGTATGCGGCGAGGACGTGCTGGTGAGTCCGATGGCGTTCAACTGTTCCTGTCACGAGAAACTCGGGGAGCCATACCACCTTACTTTATGGCGGCATATCCGTGGGCATGAGGTGACGCTCGACGAGCTGAAGGAGCTGCTGGAGTATGGCGTCACGAAGAATGAGGTGATGCTAACGGATGAGAAGGGGTCGCTGTCGAAGGCGTACCTGCGGCTGTCGGATGACCGGAAACGGATTGTGGCGGATTATAACAAGTGAGCATACTATAACGAGTTAAACTAAACGTTGTCTACTTTTTACTATTCTATTGATTATCAACCATTCAAACCATTAACCATGAGTACTGTGAACAAGAAGAAACTGTTGAGAAAGGCGGCTTTTGAGTCGGGGCTTTCTGTCAAGGACGTGGAGAAGGCGGTGGATGCCTTCCTCTGCGCGGTGTCGGACATCCTCCGTGAGGACGGGGAGGTCATCATCCCAGACTTCGGGAAGTTCTACATCTACCGGTTCGGGGAGCGTGTATGCCGTAATCCGCAGACGGGGGAGAAGTTCGTTGCGCCGCCGATGAAGAAGGTGAAGTTCAAGGCCTTCGGTAACGTGATCAACTACACATTGAAGTACGGACGATGAAACTGTATTGCCATGAAGAAATTTATGTGTTTGATGATGGGTGCCGCACTGATGGTGTCGTGCGGCAACTCGGGTGAGAAGATGAAGCGGCTGGCAAAGGAGAACCTGGAGCTCAGCGTGGACTATCCCAAGCAGCTGCGTGTGCTGGCGGTGTCGGAGCCGGACTCGGCATTCGGAACGGGTTACTTCACCAAGGATGAGGTGAAGGGAATGCTCAGGACGATGCAGGTGGTCACGGACACGATCATGAAGCGCACGGACAACATGAACCGGTTCAATCCGTCCGACCACTATGTCGTCAGTCTTGCTGAACGGCAGATGCGGAGCATGGCGGACATACGATCGCTCATCATGAAAGGCGACAGGAAGGGGGAGTTCAGCGGATGGAAGGTGAAGATTGACTATGCCTGTGTTGATGCCGCCGGACTGCCGTACCGCTCGGAGCGGTGGTGCTTCATCGACAAGGAGGGCAAGCAGGTGTACAAAGCCTTTGAACTGCCGATACCGTAACTGTTAATACCTTATATTATGAATGATGTAACGAACAATCAAGAATCTACTATGGAAACATTGAACATGACGTGGGTGAATCTGCTCAGAAAGCAGTACCTCGACATTCTGGACTTCTACGCCGGAAACCAGCAGCTGCTCGAAGACAAGGAGCTTCGGAAGGCTTATCAGACGCTGCTGTCGGTAACGAGCGTGGATGAGTTCAAGCAGTGGCGAAAGCTGCTGAAAGACTATGGGCTGTCGTTCACGGATGTGGATGGCATAGCCCAGAAGAATAATATGCTGGGCATTCTCGACGACTATGCCGAGGGTGCCAATGACAAGATCTTGTCTGTCTTCATTAGGTGGAAGTTAGGCTTCAACCCGGAAAAGTGGACGGAGACGGAACAGTGGAACCGTGAGCTGGTGGACATTCTGCTCAAGGCGACGCAGCGTGGGGAGGACGTGCATATCGTCATCTTCCCGTGTGGCAAGCCGAATGCCAGGCGTTGGGCGGCCATAGGGCAGGATGCGGACCGACTTTTCGAGGTCTTCGGCTGGCAGACGGGACATGTGGAGGCTACGACTGGGCCGGTGAGCTGGATGTTCATCAACGGCTACGGACTGGACGTGCTGCGTCAGAGTGGGTACAGCATTCAGATCCGGGACTTCGGGGAGTTTGACATCCTCTCGACGGCGTTCGAGGAGGACAGCGTAGCGTCGCTGCAGCAGTTCATCGACTACCTAAGGATGATGGGGGAACTGGCTGATGAGCAGGTGAGGTTCCTGAGGAAGATACGGCCGGTCATCTATCTGCATCCAGGATATTTTGAGCTGATACAGGCGCGTCTTGACTTCGACCGGAACAATGTCGTTGCCAAGTTTTACAGCGGCAAGGAAGTCACGCTGGCGGAAGGGAAAAACTGGAGACTGGACGAGTTAACACGGCCTTTGGTCGTACAATTGGGAACAGAGCTTGGAAAAGTGTAGCCCTTGTTGGCTGATTATCAGTATCGCAAGGCAAGTGGCTACAGTAGCATCAAGGCTGCGCTTCGATGCTCTTTCGCCACATGCTTTGCTCACAAGCCCTTGAATGCTTCACTTCGTTCTTTCGTCCAAGGACTGCAAGGGCGAAGTCAAGCTCTTGATGCGCTGCGCAATGATTGGGAATATCCGCTACGCAATGCATGGAAGTATAAGCTATGCAATGCATGGAAGTATAAGCCATGCAATGCATGGGAGTACCACAGTATCGCAAGGCAAGTGGCTACAGTGGCATCAAGGCTGCGCTTCGATGCTCTTCCGCCACATGCCTTGCGCACAAGCCCTTGAGTGCTTCACTTCGCTCTTTCGTCCGGGGACTGCAAGGGCGAAGTCAAGCTCTTGAAGCGCTATGCATTGATTGGAAATATCAGATATATAATAAAATAATATGAGTATGAAATACAATAACTCCGAAATGTCGGGGAAATATCGTACCTTTGTGCCCAATATGGAGACGAAGATTGAGACTACGAATACTGGCGGCAAGGTGCTTGCCTATGACGGTGACGAACTTGTCGGCCGACTGGAATTTTCCTTCAAGGGAAATGTATTGAGCATTGACCACACGTATGCCTACAAGGAGGGGATGGGTGTGGGGAGTCTGCTTGTCAGTGCTGTCAACGACTATGCTGTCAGCAAAGAACTGAAAGTGAAGCCCGTCTGCTCATTTGCCGCTGTCTGGTACCAGAGGCATCCGCAGTTTCAGGATATTCTTGACAGAGAGAATTGAAAGTCTTGATTGCCACACAAGACTCCTGCAGGACTATTTGCATTCAGAATCATAAAAGTCCGCATCCACGAGGGCATTGTCTAATTCTATCCGAATCCTTATCCCAACCCAGTCCGTAAAATTGTCATCGAGGACATCGTCAATGAGCTCTTGCGGGGCTATGATATTGTAGTCATCAAGACTGTAAGGCAGCTCATTCAGAAGACGGGCAACTAATGCGTCCCTGTTTATCACAGGGTCGGGAGCGGCAGCGGTTTCCGCTACTATCATGTCAATGGATGTACAGCTGTAGAGATAGTCAAGCAGGGCCCACCAGTCTTCGTCATAGGAATCGGGGGCATAATCCTGCAAGAACTCGAAAGGTGCGTCACGACCTTCCCTTTTGTAGAAATTGCGAAGCTCAAGCAGCTCCTCCGGCTGGAAGTAGAGGCATTTATCCTCGGGAATAACGGCTTCGGGCACATTCTCGTCGTAGGGGTCTATGCGCTCCAACGTGAAGTGATATGGCTTCTTCTCTATCTCTTCGTATTTCATAATTGCGGGATGATAAGTTTGGGCTACAAATTTAGGTATTTTATTCCATATACTCGTTTCTGAAAGCAAATATCTGAATTAAAGATGGACTTGACACGATGGCTTAGGCTATATAATAATGTGTATCGGCTCATATAGGTTATCCTTTCACCCTTAAAGCCATGCTTCGTGCAGCACCGCTTTAACCGCCGGACGGGGACTTCCGGCGGCAGGGGAGAGTGGTCTGTTCGTTTGTTCTCAGGATTGAGTGCCTGTCATCTTCGCCTTCGTTGGCGGCAAGCGGCTTCGCTCGGATTTGCCGCGCTTCGTCTGCGTTGACGGCACACAATCCATAGAACGTTATAGATCGAGAACGATTGAGGCTTCCAAGCCTTTGATGGATAGTCGTTATACAAGCAGATAAATGGCTAAGCATGTATAAACGCAAAAAGGCCCTTGATACATCTGTTGCATCAAGAGCCTTTTTCGACAGTAAGGACAACAAGGCGGGCTATAGGCTTCAAGCCTGGGCAGATGCCTGGGTGCCGCCTTTCTTCTTATTCTTGGCCTTGGTGGTGTTTTTATCCTTGGCCGTCATGTTCACAGACTCCTCACCGAGGCTGCTGATTGTCTTGTCATTGAAGAATTTGGCCATATCCTCCTCGATCTTCTTATTGGTTATTTTTGCGTAAATCTGCGTAGTCTTAATGTTCTTATGACCCAGCATACGGGAAACGGACTCGATAGGCACACCCTTGCTAAGCGTCAGTGTGGCAAAAGTGTGACGCGCCATGTGGAACGATATATCCTTGTCGATGCCGCATGCCGTAGCGATCTCCTTCAGATAATCGTTTGTCTTCTGGTTGGAGTAGATTGGGAATACATGACCTTTCTTTCTAGGATAATTTTTGTATTTCTCAATGATTAGCTTGGCACCCTCAAAGAGTACGACACTGATCTTCGTTCCTGTCTTTACTCGTTTAGAGCTTATCCATTCCACACCGTTGAGGATGACGATGTTCTCCGGCATTAATGCCTTGACATCGATATATGCAAGACCGGTGAAACATGAGAAGATGAAAAGGTCACGGGTGCGCTCAAGGCGTTCAAGATCGAACTGCTTTTCCATGATGGTTTTAATCTCCTCTTCCGTGAGATAGCCACGGTCAACCTCGTCCATGTGCAAATGGACACCGAGGTACGGATCGTTGTGTAGCACGCCCATCTTGATGCCGTGAAGGATAACGGTTCGCATGGTCTTCATCGTCTTAACGGCAGTATTGTTGCAATGGCCGATAGATGTAGTCAGATAGATGTAGTAATCCTCGATGACAGTGGGGTTAAGCTCATGGAGCAGCATATCCTTGCAGTGGTACTTGGCTTCGAGCATTTCCATGAAACGCTTGCGGCAAAGCTCATACTTGTGATAGGATGTCGTGCTGAGCGTTGTGCCTGTCTTCGCCTTCACATTACTTATATACTTGTCGAAGAGCTGACCAATGGTGTTATACTCCACGTCTTCATGCTGGTAGGCTGCCTTCACCTTGTCCAATGAAAGGGTATTCTCCAGTTCCAATTTGTCAGCGATGCCCTGCAGCTCGGTGCGGATGCCCTCAAGCTTCTTGTTCACCTGCAAGGCGACGGTAGTACGACCCTTCACCTTCTGATAGTCCTTGTCCCAAAGGGTAGGGTCAATGGTGATACCAGTTGTGCCGATACAAAGGCGGTCTCTGTCCAGGCACAAACGAATCATGATGGAACTTTGTCCATTTTTGTTCACATAATTTCCACGGATGTAGAAAATCGTCTTAAAAGCTCGTCTCATAACGAATTAATTTTTAAATAGTACAGCGGTATCCAGGCTTGGTACACGGAATCCTGCCAAAATGCACCGTTTGGTACACAAAAAGCAGGAGTTGTGGGCTCAAGCACCGAAATTTATCCGGCTGCAAAGTTAAACATAATCGGCTGAATTACAATGACTTTATAGTGGTCTTTGCAAGGTCTTTGCAGGGTCTTTACGTGGTCTTTGGTACAATTTTCGTCGATGATGATTTTCTGTACCATATATGTACCGAAAACAGACCATCTTGAGACCCGTGAGAGGATTTTTAGAGGTTTCGTGATGAGAACGAATACAAAATAAAGTGCCGTAACTCCTTGAAATTACGGCACTTAGCTAATTTCTTGAACTTTTAGCAATAAATGTTAAAATTTTTCAGCGGAGAGAGAGGGATTCGAACCCCCGGTACCTCTCGGTACGACGGTTTTCAAGACCGTTGTAATCGACCACTCTACCATCTCTCCAATGGTTGTGATATACCTGCATCATTTCTGAATTCAGGTGCAAAGGTATACAATTCATTTGAAATAGGGATCAAATACTGAAGAAATCATAAGTTGATTAAATATTATTAACATTAATAAGATAGGTAGCTAAATGAAAAGAGGTAATTTTGCAATTAATGTCATACGGTAGAGTGGTTACTGATAGTAGACATTCTTTCTGAAAAGAGAAAGTGCAGACAATGATATCAGGAAACCATGAGGCTATGTGGATTGATGCTAAAAGCTATTGACAGGATTAGGTTGACAAATTAGGCCTGACGTAAATCGGGCCTATATAAATCAGATCCGACATAAGGTCAATATTAATCAGATTTTATATGAACAAGATCTGATATAAATATGATATGAGTAAGATCTGATAAATGGATCGGAAGAAACGGAGCAGGTAGTTCTGGATCTGATAACAAGAGAGGGCCAGGAAAAAGATATAAATGATAAAAGAACAAATTAGATAAAACAGAAATGATATACCCAAAGAACTTCGAAAAGAAGATAGGATACGACGAGGTGCGGACGTGGCTAAAAGGCTATTGTTTGAGTACTCTCGGAAAAAGTATGGTGGAGGCGATGGACTTCTCTGCTGATTCTCAACAGATTGCAACTTGGATGGAGGAGAACCGTGAGATGCGGAGAATCATTGAGGAAGAAGAAGACTTCGAACTGTCGGGTTTCTATGACGTGCGTGACAGTCTGAAGCGAGTGCGTTTGGAGGGAACATGGATGGAAGAGGGCGAGCTATTCGACCTCAGACGATCCTTGGCAACGATAGACTCATTGGTCCGATTTCTTTATAGAGGTGAACCTGTGGAGGACAAGGCAGAGTCGGATGATGATCTTGAATTGAAGAAGTGGAGTTATCCTGCCCTTCACAATCTTGCGGACGGTATCGCAACGTTTCCGGTTATCATCCAGCAGATCGACCAGATAATCGATAAGTATGGTCACATGCGCGATAGTGCATCACCTGAGTTGCATGCCATCCGCCAAGAATTGGCCAGAACGGAAGGTTCCATTTCAAGGATTCTTAACGGCATTCTCCACTCGGCTCAAAGCGAGGGCTTAGTGGAGAAAGACGTAACTCCAACGTTGCGCGACGGGCGACTAGTGATACCTATCGTACCTTCGTTGAAGCGTCGTATTCCAGGCATAGTACATGACGAGAGTGCCACGGGCCGTACGGTGTTTGTAGAGCCGACGGAGGTGGTGGAGGCCAACAACAAGATCCGGGAATTGGAAGCTGAGGAGCGTCAGGAAATCATCCGTATTCTCACAAAGATGTCGTCCCGCATCCGCCCCTATGTACGCGAGATGCTCGATTCGTATCATTTCCTTGCCGAAATCGACCTGATACAGGCGAAATGCCAACTGGCACAGGCTATGCGTGCTGTAGAGCCGGAATTGAAGGCGTATCCTTATCTCGACTTCATTTCAGCCCGTCATCCACTGTTGGAGCGTCATCTCGCTCGTGCAAAACGTGATGGCGAAGATAGTGGCATAACAGAGAGCCAGAAGCCAACAGCAGTGGTACCTTTGGATATCCTGCTTACTCCTGAAAAGCATATTCTTATCATCTCTGGTCCCAACGCTGGTGGTAAATCGGTGTGCTTAAAGACGACGGGACTTTTGCAATATATGCTTCAGACGGGATTAAGCATACCTGTAAGCGAACGAAGCAGATGTGGTGTATTTAAGGATGTTATGATTGATATAGGTGATGAGCAGAGTCTTGAGAACGACTTGAGTACCTATTCGTCACATCTATTGAACATGAAGGTGATGATGCGTCAAGCCAGTTCTCAGACCTTGATTTTGATCGACGAGTTTGGAACGGGTACAGAGCCCCAAATTGGAGGTGCGATCGCCGAGAGCGTTTTAGGTCAGTTCTGCAAAAAGGGCGCGTGGGCAGTGATCACAACCCACTATCAGAATCTAAAGCATTTTGCCGACAGTCACGATGGTGTGGTGAATGGAGCCATGCTCTACGACCGTCACGAGATGCGCCCTCTGTTTCAGTTGTCAATCGGCCGACCGGGCAGTTCATTTGCTATCGAGATAGCGCGTAAGATAGGATTGCCGGAGGAGGTGATTCGTGAAGCATCGGACATTGTCGGTTCCGACTATATTCAAAGCGATAAATACCTTCAAGATATTGTGCGTGACAAGCGCTACTGGGAACAGAAGCGACAAGCTGTACATGAGCAGGAGAAACGTTTGCAACGTCAAATTGATGAATACGAAAAAGGCGTTTCCGAAGTAGAGAAGCAGCGCAAGGAAATACTTGCCAACGCCCGTCAGGAGGCCAAAGAATTGCTTGCACAGAGCAACAAGCAGATAGAGAATGCCATCCGTGAGATACGTGAGGAGCAGGCAGAGAAGGAGGCAACGAAAAAAATCCGGGCAGAGTTGGAGCAATTCAAGCAGGAAGTTGATGAAGAAACGTGGAAGAAGCCGGACAAGCGTCCTACGGGTATTCTTTCAGACGAGGAATTCCAAAAGAAAGTGGCACAGATTCAAGCTCGCAAGCAACGTCATGAGCAGCGCAAGAAGGACAAGCTGGCGAGTGAACAGCAGGCTGCCAAGGTACTGAGAGAAGCTGTGGTTAAGGGGCAACAAAATGTAAATCGCCCCATTGCTGTTGGAGACTCTGTGAAGATGCGCGGAGTTCAGTCGCGGGGTAGGGTAGAGGCCATTGGTAACAATACAGCTACGGTGATCTTTGGCGATATGCGCACCAAGGTCCCTTTGAGCAGGTTGACATTAGCCGACAGCTTAGCCTCTGCCGAGAGCAGTGATCGTCCCAAGACAAAGATGGACGAGTTGAAAGAGGGTTTAAAGCAGTATGGCATTTCTCGCATGACGCAAGAGACGATCGACGACCACCGAAAGAATTTCCATCAGGATCTCGACGTCCGAGGCATGCGTGGTGATGAGGCATTGCAGGCAGTCCGCTATTTCATCGACGATGCCATTCTTATGGGCATGCCCCGTGTGCGCATTCTCCATGGCAAGGGCAACGGCATCTTACGTCAACTGATCCGTCAATATCTGAGTGTTGAGCCCAATGTCAGCTATTTTGCAGATGAGAATGTGCAGTTTGGCGGGGCAGGTATCACGGTGGTAGATTTCTAAGGGTAATATTTCAGACACAATACACATAACTATTCTATTTTTCAACAACTTTATGAACAACAAAGAAACATCTATTCCCAATGGTTACGAGGCCTGCCTGCCTTGTGACTGTCCCCAGCGTAGCCATTGTCTGCATGCTTGGGCATGGAACTACCGCGACAGCAGCATGCGGCAGTACGTTGTGCTCAATCCCGATCATACTACACTCGACGGCCATTGTTCCTTCTACTGCGATGACCGCCCGCAGCGCTATGCCCTTGGATTCACCAACTTCCAAAAACATATGTACCCGGATCAGTACCGAGAATTCATGTTGGTCTGCGTGTCGCACTTTGGGCGTAATCCTTATTTCATGCGACGGCGTGGAGCGATGCCCATTCCACCCTCAGAACAGGCGTTTATACGTAGTGTGCTCAAGCAAGTAGGCGTTCCCGATGACCTCGACTTCGACGGTTTCGAGGAGCGAGTCAACTGGAATGGTGACTAAATCTCAGCCTTTCAGTGGCAGTACTATGGGCAGATTACTCCAGTACTACGCCCAAATTACCGCAGTACAAAGTCGCAATTACTCCAGTACTTCACCGCAGTACTCCGTCGGCACCGTGCTGTCTTTCGTTGAGAGAGTCATTCACTCTTGTTGTGCAGGACTCCGGTCTCGTCGTGTTTGTTTCCTGTCTTGTCGTGCTGTGTTCTGTAGGTTGCTGCTGTGCGGCGACGCCTTTATTGTTGGCTCACCACTTTCTTTGGTTTCGCTGGAATTCTTGTTTGAGGCTGTGTCAAAAGTCCATTTTGAGCCATCTTCGAATTTAACACATTAAAG
>ERZ1023830.218-NODE-218-length-17699-cov-55.354058_pt1 | contig 17699 bp, 10 predicted proteins | sample MGYA00380381_ERZ1023830 | MGnify/ENA primary metagenome ERZ1023830 (study PRJEB33179, sample SAMN07449067) | human gut metagenome | biome: Human-gut; feature: Human associated habitat; material: Faeces | host: Homo sapiens | place: India:Kasaragod | collected... | reverse complement strand
CGGCATCGCGAAAGGATTTTTATGCGGTTTTCATTTTTAGCGGACACCAATATTTAGAAACAATGATGGGACAGTATTTCCGCAAGTGGCTCGTCGACGAGGGGCTCTTCAAGGAGAATGCCACGCCATCAACCGACGATGTGAACTTCTATGCCAACAGCATGCAGCGCACCATCGCCACAGCACAGTATTTCTCTTCCGGTTTCATGCCTTTGGCAAATATCCATGTAGGGCACCGATTCTCCGCAAGCACGATGGATCCAGTTTTCTGTCCCAAGCTCACCAAAGTCAGTGACGCTTTCCAGGCAGAGGCCATGAAGGAGATTGCGGCCATGGGCGGCAAGAAAGGATTGAAAGGTATCGGTGAGAAGCTGAAGGCCAACTACGCTGTGATTGCCAAAGTTCTTGACCTGAAGGACTCTCCTGCCTGCAAGAGCGGCGAGACCTGCGATTTTAAAGATGACGACACGCAGATCATCTTCCGGCTGAACGACGAACCGCAGATGAAGGGTTCGCTCAAATTGGCCAACTCTGCCTCCGACGCGTTCATCCTGCAATACTACGAGGAGCCTGACGCACGCAAGGCTGCCTTCGGTCACGACATCACGGCTGAAGACTGGGAAAAGATCGCACAGATCAAGGATGTCTATGGCGACGTGCTCTTCACGGCTCCCATCGTAGCGGTTAACGTGGCTCATCCGCTGCTGATGTATATCAGCGACGAGCTTCACGCCAAGAACCGCAAGTTCACTTTCCTCTGTGGTCACGACAGCAACATTGCCAGCGTCGACGCAGCGTTAGGTGTGGAAGACTATTCGCTGCCCAATTCCATCGAGAAGAAGACACCGATCGGCTCGAAAGTGGTCTTTGAGAAATGGACGGACAAGAGCGGCAAGCAGTTTGTTGCCGTCAACCTCGTCTATCAGTCCACCGCGCAGCTGCGCGGACTGACGATGCTCGACCTGGACAATCCGCCGATGATCTATCCGCTCAAGCTGCGCGGCCTCACAGCCAACGCCGACGGTCTGTACTCCTTTGATGATGTGGCCCAGCGCTTCACCGAAGCCATCAACGCTTACGACAATATCAAGTAAGAAATAGCAATTTAATACAAGGCAAGGCTGACAATGTTAGTCTTGTCTTCTTTCTTTGTGCTCAGCATGAAGGCATAGCGGTTGCTCTTAGCTTCCCCACCCTGATAAGTCATCCAACTGTCATCGTCGGCATTGTGGTCGAGCCATCCATAGTCGCGGCGCAGCTGCTGTTGCAAGCCGGCGCTGAGGTCAAAAGCCTCCTGCGCGTTGCGGCAAGACTCGGTCAGTGTCAGGCCCTTCATCATTTTCAACTTACCAGCCTGCTCGTACTTTACAACTATACAATCCCATCGTGTACCGCGGAACATAAGATCATGATACACCACTTCGTCGCCGTCGGCATTTACCTCGTCGGGTGTTCCTAACATCTTCACGACCGTCTGCTCCCCGCATCCCATAGTGGGCATCACCACGTTCTTTTCCGCACTCATCGTCAGGCAGACTACAACTGCCACGACCGTCATCATCATTCTTTTCATACGCTTTTCTCCTTATTATATATATACTTTGTTCACTTGCAAAGATAAGGAAAAAAGAAATTCCAAGGCTGCGCTTCTCCCCTTCTATCCAACTTCCTCACGCCATCTTCACACCTTTGTATCATGTTTGACATTTGTGTATCATGTTTGACATTTGGTGGAGCCCACCCTACAGACAACACATGACTCGTTTCAATTTATTTTTCACTGTTTTTATTTTGATAATTTGAATAAATAAGTTAATTTTGTCCCTGTCATGTCAAACCTTCATCTAAAATCAATCTGCCTTCTGCCGCTCATGGTAGTGACGTCGCTGCTTGTCTTTGCAGGTAGCGGACATATCTTTACGTCCGGTAAACTGTCGAGTTCGCTCATCAACTGTGTGGCGCAAGACCGTTACGGCTATATCTGGGTCGGAACAGAATATGGCCTCAACAAGTTCGACGGCTACAACTTTTCCTCCTATTTATATAATAGCACCGATCCGAACACCATCACCGACAACACTATCACCGATTTCCTTGTCGACCGTAGCGGACGGCTTTGGATAGGAAGCGCAAAGGGACTTATGCGCTATGACTACCGCAAAAACAACTTTGTGCGCTATCCGTTCCCCGACGGACGCCGCCCCCGTGTCTATTCCCTGATTGAAAGCCGGCAGGGCGACATTCTCATCGGATCGGCAGGATACGGTCTCTACGCCATCAAGCATGGTACTGACAGGGTCATTCACGAACGGGAATATTCCCGCCGCAATTCTGAAGACTTCTTCACCCACATCTATGAGGACAGCCGCAGCCAACTGTGGCAGAGCAGTCATATAAGCCTGTTCACCCGTTTTACCCGCAATGACCATCGTGTCATCGCACACGACTACATCTCTCCGGTGGGAGCGCCTGTGGCTTTCTTCCCCCGTCACGACGGCCGCCTTCTTATTGTCTGCATGGGTGGCATCATCGTCTATGACTATGCCACTGACAAGCTCTCTGATGCCGGATATGATTTTGGCAGCTATTCCGGTCATATCACGATCAATGCCGCCACTTTCGACAAGCATGGCAATCTGTTTGTGGGAACCTCTGAGAGTGGCGTCCTCGTGGCTGCTGCCGGCAAACGCACGTTCGTCCCCTATACACAGTCTTCTGACGATGGCTTCAACATCACAGCTTCCTATGCCAAGGATCTCATGTTCGACAAGGATGACAACCTATGGGTAGGCTGCTACCGTAAGGGACTTTATCTTGTCAACGACAACGCTCCGTCATTCTCCAGCTGGAGTTTCTCCAAACAGAATTACTCCATTGGCAGCAGTGTCTCGTCACTCGCCAAAGGCGATGGTGGCACTATATGGTGCACGGTTCAGAACAGCGGTGTCTTCCAGTTCAATGCCGACGGTAAGATAACAGCCCATCTGCCTTCGCCCAGCGGCACAAGTATTATCTACCGCGACAGCCAAGGCCACTACTGGGTGGGTACGGGCAATGGCCTCTACAGCTACGACATAACAACAGGCTCCGCCTCCAAGAAGATGAACTATGCGGGCGACGGTACTTATTGTATCGCCGATGACGGTCATGGAATACTGTTCGTCTCTGTCTACAGCAAAGGATTATACGTTTACAACACCCATACAGGACAGACACGCGTCTTCAACCAATCACAGCGAGGGTCACACGGTCATCTCTGCAACGACTGGATCAGGTCGATGACTGTCGACCACACAGGACTGCTATGGATAGGGACATCAAATGGTGTCACCTGCCTGGATACAAAGAATATGTCCTTCAATACGTTTGGTAATAAATATTTCCTTCATGATATACAGACCAACTACCTCTGTGAGGATCATAACGGCAATATACTCATCGGTACTGACAATGGCCTCTACGTATTCCTGCGCAAGAAACGCAGGGCCGTGCCGTTTCCAAATGCCGGTACTCTCCGTGGCAAGCAGATATGCGCAATAGCTATTGATCATAGCGGCGACTTGTGGATAAGCACTACAATGGGTATTTGGCAGTATGACAGGAAGCATCGCAAGTTTCTCGGCCACGTCAGTGGCAACGGGCTAATGTCGAGAGAATATACTCAGGGAGCAGTGCTTCATGACATCGATGACCGTATCACCTTTGGTACCGGTGACGGCATCACCCGTTTCTATCCCGACAACGTGCGCAACCAGCGTATGTATCTTTCCAATGTCTATCTCACGGGGTTTATTGTTGACGGAAAGATGATGGACTGTCTGTCCGACAATTTCACCATCCCCTACTCCGAGAACACCTTCACCCTACAGTTCTCCCTCCTCAACTATAAGAATCCTACCAACGTATATTTCCAGTACCGTATTAATGGCAGCGAGTGGATTCTCAACAGCGAAGGAGACAACTCTATACCCTTCACCAAGCTCCAACCCGGGAAATATGTCATTGACGTAAGAGCCTATGACAACGGAGTGTGCTCCGACAAGATCCGCACGATCACCATCCACGTGAAAAACCCATGGTATCTGTCGCCGCTGGCCATAGCCTTTTACTTCATTGCTGTAGCAGGCATAGTGGCCTTCGCATTCTTTTTCTACTCCCGGATGAAAAAAACAGAGCTTGAGGAGTCGAAGATGCGGTTCCTCATTGATGCCACACATGACATCAAGTCGCCGCTAACCCTCATCACAGGACCGCTGAGCCGTCTGAAGACTCGTCTTGCTAACGATGAAGAAAGCCTGAAATATATCAAAATCATCGACCACAACGCCAATCGCCTTCTTGTCCTCGTCAATCAAATTCTTGACGAACGCAAGATCGACAAAAAACAGATGCGTCTCCAATGTCAGGACACAGAGATGGTGTCTTTTGTGGCAAACATCTGCAATCTCTTCCAATCTGTTGCAGAGGAGCGTAATATACAACTGAAGTATGTTCCTAACATGAGTGAGGTACATGCCTGGATCGACCGAATCCATTTCGACAAAGTGGTCTCTAATCTCCTTTCCAATGCCGTAAAATACACATTTGACGGAGGAGCCATTGACGTTGTTGTCGACAGCGACGGCACCAATTTCCATCTCGATGTCATGGATACTGGCATCGGTCTTAAGGAGGAAAAGATCAGTAAGTTGTTTGACAGGTTCTTCCGTGGTGACGATACCCGCGGCCTGCATATCGAGGGCACTGGCATAGGCCTCAACCTCTGCCGCAATATAGTACGGATGCACGGGGGAGCAATTAGCGCTGTCAACCGTCATGATGTGCCCCATGGTTCTGTCTTCTCTGTCACAATACCACTTGGCAAGGCCCATCTCAAACCTAAAGAAATGATCTCCGGCAGCGCCATAGTGCCTGCCTTCAGCAGTTCGGCGCCCGCAAGCAAGAACTATCGCATACTGATCGTTGATGACGACCGCGAGATCGCCTTATATATAAATAATGAGTTGTCATATTGGTATCGCTTCGACTATAGTCCCAATGGAAAAGATGCGATGAAGAAACTTCTCACCGACACATATGATATTGTCATCTCAGACGTGAAAATGCCTGAGATGGACGGTATCACACTCCTGAAGAAAATCAAAAACAACAGCAACATCAGTGACATCCCCGTCATCCTTCTGACCTCGAAAACAGATGTCGCCGACAAGCTCGAGGGTATCAAGCGCGGCGCCGACGCCTATCTTTCCAAACCCTTTGACATGGAAGAGTTGCACATGCTCATTGACAACCTCGTGAACAACGTCCGACGGCTGCGTGGCAAATTCTCCGGAGCACAAGAGCAGAAGGACAAGATGAAGAAGGTGGCCGTGCGCGGCAATGACGATGTGCTCATGGAGCGCATCATGAACATGGTCAATAAAAACATTTCCGATCCTAACTTCAATGTAGAGCACCTCACTGTGGATGTGGGAATCAGTCGTGCTCAGCTCCACCGCAAGATGAAAGAGATGACAGGCATCTCTGCCGGGGAGTTCATCCGCAACCTACGACTTGAGCAAGCTGCCCGACTCATTGCCGAGGGCCATATCAATATCACCCAGGTGGCCTTTGCCGTAGGATTCAACAACCAGACCCATTTCTCGACCATTTTCAAAAAACACTATGGTGTCACCCCCTCAGAGTACAGCGAAAAGCATAGAGCCGAAAAAGACGGCCAACCTGATGAAATATGAAAACTATCATGCAACAAGCATGTACGCCTGTTTCGTTCTTTGTGATAATCTATTGACTTTAAAAGATTTATATGCCTGAGACAAATTAAAATGATTATGAAACATTTAAAGTTGGATGGTTGTAACAAGTTAATGTATCTTTGCAATTGCAAGATTTCAAGAAAGGAAACCATAACTAAATATTAAATTAAATACCCAACCAATTTAATTACCAAGACTATGAACCTACGATTAAGTAAAACGACTTTGCTGGCCGGATTGCTCGTGTTTGGAGGGCTACTCTGCCCACAGTACACTCAAGCCGGAGTGGAGAACACCACCCCATCCGTACAGCAGCAGACTGTAAAAATGGTAAAGGGAACTGTCAGTGACCCATTAGGAACACTGATTGGTGCCACAGTCCTTGAAAAGGGAACGCGGAATGCCACGGTAACAGACCTTGATGGGAACTTTGTGCTCAATGTCAAGCCGGGTGCCACACTTGTCGTCTCTTACGTCGGCCACGTCACCAAGGAGGTAGTAGTGGGCCAGAAGAATGAATTGGATATCTACTTAGCAGAGGAAGGAACGAATCTGAACGACGTTGTCGTCATCGGTTACGGCACACAGAGACGCGAAGCCGTCACGGGATCTGTTGCCAACGTCAAAGGCGACATGCTGAGAGAAGTTCCCGGTTCCGATGTCAGTCAGGCACTTCAGGGCCGTATAGCTGGTGTGGAGATGGCACAGACATCTTCTAAACCGGGCGCTTCCATGCAGATACGCATCCGCGGCACACGGTCGCTGACGGCAAGCAATGACCCGCTAATCGTCCTTGACGGTATCCCTTTCGCTGGATCACTCAACGATATCGATCCGAACAACATTAAGACGATGGACATCCTCAAGGACGCATCTGCTACAGCTATCTATGGCAGCCGTGGCGCAAACGGTGTCATCATCATCACCACCTACAAGGGCTACACCGAGCAACGCCCTACCGTTACTTATAACGGATACGTAGGTTTCAAGACGCTCTTCCACCGCTATCCGATGATGAATGCCGAAGAGTTCACCCAACTCCGCAATTATGCCAACAAGTTCCAGTATGGAGCCGACGAGATTCCTTACGGCCAAGAGGGCGCTGTGGACATCGACTGGCAGGATAAACTGTTCCGTACAGGTATGACTACCAACCATGATGTAGGCATTAGCGGTGGCAGTAAGACCGGCAGCTATAACTTCGGCCTAGCCTACTACCGCGATGAGTCGGTCATCCCTTTGCAGAACTTTAACCGCTATGCCATGCACGCCGCCATCGACCAAGAACTCGGCAAATGGTTTAAGGTGGGAATGAGCACGAACACAAACTACAGCGTGACCAATGGTGCGGACATCAGCTTATACAACACGTTAAGTATGACGCCGATAGCCAATCCTTATAATGCTGATGGGACGATGAAAGCCCGTGTGAGCATGGCCAACGATGACCAATGGGTTTACACAAAAGACATCCTGGAAAACCTTGGCAGCAGCTATAAGGACCAGACCAAAGCCTTCGGCACCTACAACAACTTCTATGGTGAATTCAAGTTTCCATGGGTCAAAGGACTGAAATACCGTATGAACCTTGGTCTTAACTATCGTCATAGCGACTACGGCAACTATGTTGGGCAAGGCGTGTTCTCAAACACAGAGAACTCAAAATCACATGCCACCGACCGTACTCAGAACACGACGAACTGGGCTGTCGAGCATATGCTCACATTCGATCAGACATGGGGCAAGCACTCCGTCAACGCAGTGGCACTCTATTCTGCAGAGCAGACGATCTATCGGCAGAGATACATCTATGGTCTGGATATCCCCAACGACGCTTTCCAGTTCTACAATATGGGACAGGCTGCCAACATCACCCTTGATCCGGGCTCACAAGTGTACTACAAAGCCGGACTCATCTCATACATGGGACGTGTGATGTATAACTACGACGACCGTTATATGGCAAGTGTCGCCTTCCGCTCCGACGGTTCTTCCCGTCTCGCCAAAGGACACCGCTGGCATACTTATCCTGCCGTCTCATTGGGATGGAACATCTCTAAAGAGAAATTCATGCAGTCGGTCAAGTGGCTCGATAACCTAAAACTGAGAGTGGGATATGGTGAGACTTCCAACCAGAGTGTCAACCCCTATCAGACGCTCGGCACACTTTCCACGCGTCCATACAATTTTGGTTCTACCTACGCCACGGGCTACTATGTCTCCTCCCTTCCCAACTCTGACCTCGGATGGGAATATTCCAAGACATGGAACCTTGGTCTTGACTTCAGCCTCTGGAACGGCAGATTGTCGGGTACGGCAGAGTATTATATTACCAACACCAACGACCTGCTCATGAGCGTCAACTTGCCGGCAACAGGTGGTGTACCCAGTTACATGGCAAACATTGGAAAGACAAAGAACTACGGCTTTGAGCTTTCGCTCAATGGAAAGATCATCGATCATCTCAAGGGATGGTCATGGGATGTCGGCTTGAACTTCTATACCAATCATAATGAGATCACTGAACTGGCCACTGCTGATGGCACCGACGAAGCCAACTGGTGGTTCAAGGGCCATCCCATCAATGTCATCTACGACTACCAGAAAATTGGCATCTGGCAGAGTAATGAAGAAGCCATCAGACAGGTGGCAGAACCTGGTGGTAACGCTGGCATGATCAAAATTAAATATAATGGCACCTATGAGGCCGACGGCGTAACACCCACACGGGCTTACAGCGCTGCCGACAGGCAGATCATGAAGGTAGACCCAGACTGGGAAGGAGGATTCAACACACGCGTGGCTTGGAAAAACATCGACCTGAGCATCGTAGGCTCGTTCAAGCATGGCGGCACGCTCATATCTACGATCTACGGATCACAGGGATACCTGAACATGCTGACCGGACGTCGTAACAACATTCAAGTAAACTACTGGACTGAGGACAATCCAACAAATGATTATCCCAAGCCGGGAGGTGTGGAAAGCAGCAATAATCCTAAGTATGGCAACTCGCTCGGATATTTCAGCGGCTCTTATCTGAAGATCCGCACGATCACGCTCGGGTATAATTTCGAAGATCAATTCATCAAGAAGCTCGGCATCAGCAAGGCACGCGTCTACTTCACAGCGCAGAATCCTTTCGTCCTCTTCTCGCCGTATCATGACGAGTCAAAGATGGATCCTGAAACGAACTCTTACGGCGATGAGAACCAGGCCGTGAATACATTTTATCAGTCCCGTTTGCTCGTCGTCGGCTACAATACACCATCAACGCGCAATTGGTTGTTCGGACTCAATCTCACTTTCTAACTTCGACAAACATGAAAAAGACATATATTAATAAAATAGTTCTTGGAGGAATCGCTGCAGCGCTGACACTCAGCAGTTGCAACAATGTTCTTAACGAGGTCAACCGCGAGACCTACACGCCAGAATACTTCAAGACAGAAAAAGGTGTTGAGGGTGGCATAACTTCTTTATATGCCAACCTGCGTAACCTTTGGGGCAATGGCTACTGGCTCATTGCCAACGAGACAGGTACGGATGAATATACCTTCGGACATGGTGGAAACGAGAACGACAAACCGATTGATATGTCGGGAAACGGTGTGCTCGACGCTACCAACTGCCGTGCCGACGTCCTGTGGAATTATGCTTTCTCCGACATCAATACAGCCAACGGCGTCATTGACAACGGATCGGAAGCCGGAGTCAGCAAGTCGCTCTTGGCAGAAGCCCACTTCTTCAGAGCTCATGACTATTTCTGGCTCGTGCAGACCTTTGGCGGCGTGCCACTTGATCTGGGTTCCGGAGAACTAAAGTTCAACACCAGTGCCACACGTATCTCAACCCGCAACACGGTTCCAGAAGTCTACACCAAGGCCATCTTTCCCGATCTCACAGAGGCTGTCAATAATTTACCCGACAACCCGCGTGTTACCGGCGGACTGACAAAAACGGCTGCAAGACTGCTGCTGTCAAAGGCTTATCTCACTTATGGATGGTGGTTGGAAAATCCAAACAACATCCCAACCTATCCCGACTGTGCACGTACTGATCCTGACGGGCATGATGCCACATGGTACTATCAGCAGGCTTACAACATTGCCACAGAAGCCATCAGCAACCCCGGACCTTTCAAGCTGCAGAAATCTTTCTACTTGGTCAACGTCGGAAGCAACGACCGTAATGCCGAGATCGTTCTTTATGCTGACCATACCGAAAGCAGCAACTACTATGATGGTGGTACAAACTTCGACTGGGCCAACGGCACTGCTCCAGGAAACTTCGCACGATGGATGTGCAGATGGGATTACACTTTCCTCGAGTCTTCGTCTTCTTCTACCTCTTGGATGAAGTTCCGCTCCGTACAGCGTGAGGCTGTTCAAGGCAAGGACCGTCCTTGGAAGGAAATGGCAACACCACAGGAAGTCATGAAAGTAGTCTTCACTGACAAGAACACCGACTCTCGCTTCGACGGTACGTTTGCTTATCAGTTCAGAGGCAACTGGGATAAGTCAGGTGCCAACAGTGAGAATGGACAGCCTCTCGTGGCTTACAACGCCAACATGCTGCCTGTACACGCCGGTGACTCCATACTCACGTTCGTAGACAGTGATGAAGGCATCACCTACCCGTCAAGCAGCGACAACGGCGGAGCAGGACAAAGCAACGTAGGAGCCGGATGGATTCCGGGACGTGCCGACTGGGTTGTAGGCCCGTCAGCCATCAGCCGCTATAAGTATCTCAATCTTTGGAAAAACGGAATCTACCGTACTGACAATGGCAACGGACTGGGACGCCCTAACGGTGACAGCCCACGTCCTTATCCGGTACTGAAATTCTCAGAGCTCTACTTTATCGCCGCCGAGGCCGCTGTCAAACTGAACATGAACACCGAGGCCCGCAACCTCATCAATGTGATCAGAGCCCGTGCTGGCGTCTGGACATACGACAACAATCGCGACAGGGTGAAGATTGCTGATCACAGTGCTGAGATGACAGCCGCCACACCACAGGTGATCACCATCGACTATATCCTCGACGAGCGTGAACGGGAATTCTTTGGCGAGGGATATCGTTGGACAGATCTCGTGCGCACACAGAAATGGGCCGAGAGGGCAGGCACCTATACCATTGCCGGCCTCAGTGCTGGCGACCATACGCCTCAGGTAGTGACACGTACGATCACAAAGGACGATTACCTGCGACCGATACCACAGTCGCAGCTTGATGCCATGAGCATGCCGGAAGACCGGAAGATGGCTTTCCAGAATCCTGCTTACAGAAGTAAATAATTTATATTCTCATATTTAGACTTGGGCAGCGCTAACGTTGATACCGTTTAAAATGCTACAACAACTTAGGGCTATGTAGGGTACCATTCAGCGATATGCGCTATGATGATAACGAGAAGTTCTATGAACTTTTTAACATACGGTGTGCGCGAGGCTACCTTCTCAACTTCTCTCTCAGCGCATTGCTCCTTCTGAGATAAGCCATCAGGAGGAAGACACTCAGGAAGGCGATGACCAAAGAGATGAGATAGAAGCCGCCGGCAAACAGGTCGTAGAGGCCATGGAGCGTGGCGGGGATAGCCAGCGCCAGCACATAGAGCGACTTGCGATACTGGGGATAGAGACCGGCCATGCCTACGAAGTAACCGCAGATGCCAGCCCACACAGCATGAAGAAACGGCAGGGAGGTCAGTCGCGCGATGTTCAGCACAAAAGCCGTGGTGTAGTCGGCCCGGATGTTGATCGACGTCTGATACTGCACACCCTCGAAGACGCCGAAAGCAATACCCGCCATGAGACCATAGAACACCATCGTCTGTGGCAGCTGCGGCTCGCGCGCCCGACGCTCCAAGACGAGCAGCGGGATCATCTTGGCAAACTCCTCGGTCAGGCCGATGCCGAGGATATAGCCGAGAATGCTCAGCGGGAAAGGAGCCGAGGTGAAGTTATAGAAAAAGTTCAACTCATTGAGTCCCGAGAAGATGATGAACACGCCGAGCTGTGTGAGGAAAAACGTGGAGACAGCCTTGCCCTTGCTGATCTGCCGCGTACGGAAGAAATAGGAGAAAAACAGTCCCCAAATAGTAGCGAAATAGAGACTCACGGCATAGAAGACGAGATAGCCGCCGATGGGCAGCAGCATGATGATGGACAGCGACAGGCCTACGATGGCGAGGATGAGCAGTCGCTTGTCCTCCATGAGATGATGCCGCTCCATGTCGTCCTTGGGGAAGATAAACGCATGACCGATATATCGGAGCTGCTGCATGAGCGAGCCACGGCTGCGCACCCGCGGACGGATGCCATGCGTGGCGAGCAGTTCCTCTACCGTTCCCTCGTCTCCGGACTCCGCGTCACGTGCACAGTCATTGAGCAGCAACCGTCCTTCTTCTACGTATCTTGCAATGTCAGACTCCTCGTAGGGTCCGTATTCGTGGTTGTTTCTGATGATGATTAACATAGCAAAATATTTTTATTGTCTTCCCGCCCCTTCCCTCTGCAAAGGTTCGGGCCGATGGTTATTTACTTGAACTTAAGGTTCTCAGTTTCTTTCCGTTGAAGGTCATGGCGAGGTGCTCGACTTGCTCATAGAGCCGCGGCACCTCGTAAGCCTCCAGGTGCGCAGCCAACGAGCGGGCGAGCAACGGCTTGGGAAGCGGCTGCCCCGACGTGGAGACATACTGCAACTTCAGACAGCGGCCGAAGAGCGGACTGTCGGCCACGACACAGACGCAGTCGTCGACGCCGCTGATCTGCCGTGCCGCCGCCTCGATCTTCAGCGGGTCGATCTTGAAACCGCCTATATTCATCATGTCTCCCTCGCGCGCCTTGAAATGCAGCCGTCCCTCGTCGTCAACCGTTCCGAGGTCTGCCGTCACGACCCATCCGTCTTGCATCGTCCGTGCCGTAGCCGCCTCATCATTGCGATAGCCGCTCATCGCCATCGGCCCGCGGCAGGCGATATGTCCGTCGTCGGTGATCTTCACCTGAGCATGACGTGTCGGACGACCCACACAACCGGTCAGGCACAGCCCGTCGTTGTAGTTATAGGTACAGACGACGCCGGTCTCTGTGGAGGCATAGGTGTTGAAGAGCCGCGAATGGGGCAGCAGTCGGCAGAGCCGCAGCATGTCGTCATGCGGCATCGGCGCGGCTCCAGTCTCGATGAAGTCGATGGCCGACGAGAGTGCAGCCAGCTTATCGCTGCCCCACTGCATGAGCTGATGGATGGCTGTGGGCACAAGGAAGGTCGCCATCCCGTGCGGCGCGGTGTGCATGGCACGGAAAAAGGCATTCATGTCTTTCAGTCCGTCGAGCAGCACAACGGTACCGCCCACCAGCATCACGGGCCACACCTTCGACAGACTGCCCAGGTGGTTGAGCGGTCCACAGATGACGAAGGTGGTGTCGGCCGTGTAACCATGTGCGTCGACGAGGTTCTCGGCATTGGCCAAGACCATCTGCGGCGTATAGGCCACCTGCTTTGGCTTGCCGGTAGTGCCGGTAGTGGAAAGGGTTATATCTCCCAACAACCGGGTGGCAGAAAGCGTACCAGACACACCCTGCAGCGCGCCTTCCTGCTCATCGCTCCAGTCCGCAGAGAGTGCTTGCGCAAGCTGCTTGTAGCTTACCCGCTGTTTCCCCACGACAAAAGCGATCTTGCCGGGGGTCCTCAATGCGTGCTGACGGATATAGTCTTGCAATGTCTTCATCGTCAATTCCTACTGTATACCTTATGATCCTGTGCTCCGTTTCTTATTATTATCCAGAATTTGAGAATTACAGAACTTGTCACGTGTGCGCTACTTCCCTTGATTCTTTTGCGCCACCTTTCTCTCCACCATCGCCACGATGCTGTCGAGATTCTTCAAATTCTTGGGCGTGGCATCTTCCACCTCCAACACAATATTGTATTTCTGCGACAGCGTCATGAGGATGGCGGTGATGCCGAGCGAGTCGAGTTCCGAGAACAAGAAGTCGGAATCGAAGTTCACCAGCGGCAGGATGTCCTCCAACAGCGCTCTTATTTCTTCTTTCATCACTTCTTCTTATTATTTTAGTCTCCCGGCCATCAACGATCATGGCCGGGAGCAAGCGTTATTCTGTGACTTAGATCTGATCCAGAGCCTGCCTGATGTCGTCGAGGATATCGTCCACATCCTCTATTCCCACAGACAGACGGATGAGATCCGGTGCGATGCCGGCGGCCTTGAGCTGCTCATCGGTCAGCTGGCGATGGGTGTGACTGGCCGGGTGGAGCACACAACTGCGGGCATCGGCCACGTGGGTGACGATATTGATCATCTGCAGCGAGTCCATGAACTTCACGGCGGTGTCACGGTCACCCTTCAAGCCGAAGGCGATCACCCCGCAGCTGCCGTTGGGCATGTATTTCATGGCACGCTCGTGATAGCGGTCGTCTTTCAGTCCGGAGTAGTGCACCCAGGCCACGCGCGGGTCTTCATGGAGGAACTCCGCCACGGCCTGCGCGTTTTTGCAGTGCTGTGCCATGCGCAGGTGCAGCGTTTGCAGGCCAAGGTTTAGGATGAAGGAGTTCATCGGAGCCGGTATGCTGCCCAGGTCGCGCATGAGCTGGGCCACGAGTTTGGTGGTATAGCCCATCTTGCCGAAGGCCTTGACATAGGTAAGTCCGTGGTAGCTCTCGTCGGGCGTGCAGAGTCCCGGGAACTTCTCGGCATGCGCCATCCAGTCGAAGTTGCCGCTGTCCACCACAGCGCCACCCACCTGCGAGGCTGTTCCGTCCATATATTTCGTTGTGGAGTGCGTCACGATGTCAGCGCCCCACTCAAAGGGACGGCAGTTGACGGGCGTGGCAAAGGTGTTGTCGACAATCAGCGGCACGCCATTGCGGTGGGCCACTCGGGCGAACTTCTCTATGTCGAGCACGGCACAACCAGGGTTGGAAATCGTCTCGCCGAAGAGCAACTTGGTATTGGGTCGGAAGGCTGCCTGCAGCTCATCCTCCGAAGCATCAGGGTTGACAAAAGTACACTCGATGCCGAGTTTCTTCATCGTCACACCAAAGAGGTTGTACGTACCACCATAGATCTCGTTGGAAGCCACGACATGATCGCCGGCCTCACAGATGTTGAACACGGCATAGAAGTTAGCAGCCTGACCGCTTGAGGTGAGCAGGCAGCCCACGCCACCTTCAAGTTGTGCGATCTTCCGCGCCACCGCATCGTTGGTCGGGTTTTGCAGTCGTGTATAGAAATAGCCCTCTTTCTTCAAGTCAAACAACTGTGCCATCTCGTTGGAGTCGTCGTACTTGAAGGTAGTGCTTTGGATGATAGGCACCTCAATAGGTTCACCGTTTTTCGGCTGATAGCCACCTTGCACGCAGAGGGTTGCCGTCTTTAAGTTCTTTTTCATTGCGTCGTTTCTTTATGTCGATTAGATGATAATCTGTCTTGTTTCTATTAGTTTCAGCTACAAAAGTACAAAAAAAGTAAGGATTACGGGAAGTTTTGCAGAGAAAAATACAACCGTCTCACCCCTAATCCCTCTCCGGCCTCACCCCCTAACCCCTCTCCAAGGGGAGAGGGGGTGAGGCTGAAGGAGTTAGGGGACGAGGCTACTTTGTTTATAATTCTGACATTTTTCCGCCCTTTTCCTTGCGATTTTCTGAACCGACACCCATGTTGCTCTCAAATACGCGAATTTTGAGGATGTTTTTGTAATCATCTGATACACAAAATGTTACAGATATAAAGCGTTTTCATCTCCAAGAAAACCGCAATTTTTACAATGAAATATTAGTGAAGTTGCTTATCAGAAAGCCTTTTTGATGCTGTCATCTCGGTAAGATGACATGGTCAGAAAAGCACTTTGACCAAGTCAGAAAGCCTTTCTGACAGTATCAGAAAGGTACTTTGACAACGACAGACCACAAAATTGAATGTCCCATCGCGGTTTTTTCTCGTTTTCAAGTTTTCTCGCTCTCTATATTGCAACCCCGCGGTGATGTCTTTTTGTAAAGATTCATCCCATCTAAAGAGATGAGTTTTTACATCACAGTATAGGCAAGAAGGATTATTTGCCTATGCTATTAGCATGAAAGCGCATCAAGAACCACCACTTCAACCACAGATTTTTCTTCCTTACCCATTATTTCAATCTGATGTTGACCCCACCATTGCTTTTATTGAGGAGGGCAAGGACTTGACGGATGCCAAGCCTACGGCTGACCTGCAGGCTGACGATATGGTCATGCGGTGTGTCACAGAGAATATCGGTAGGATTATAATCGTAATAGCGGCAGAGATCCTCGATGACATGAGAGAGACGCGCGTCGTGGTAGTAGAACTCGCCTTGCAGCCATCGGGTATAGGTCAGCGTGTCAGCCTTGATGACATCCGTGGCCTGATAGTCGAAGAAGCGCACCTGCTCGCAGGGTTGCAGTACGACACAGTGATAGGCATCGCAGACCTGCACACTGCCGCTGATGAGCGTCACGCGTGTGGGAGCTCCCTCATAGGTACAAACGTTGAATACGGTGCCGAGCACCTTGGTCTCCACACCTGCCGCATCCACAAAGAAGGGATGACGGGCATCGTGACGCACGCAGAAGGTTGCCTTGCCGCTGAAACTCACGCGGCGCTCCTCACCGTCAAAGCGAGAGGGATAGCTCAGACGGCTATGGGGATAGAGATATACGCGGCTGCCGTCAGGCAGTGTCACGACACGGTTCTCGCCTGCCGCGGCCTCAGCGGTCATCAGCTTCACGGGTGATTCATGAGCCGCCCTCGGCTGTGCAGTGAAGGTGACCGGCTTGAACATCGACTCCATGCTGACAGGCATCTCCCGATCTCCATCAGCCAAGAGCACAGGCTGGCGACTGAGCGTAGTGGCGGACTGCTCCACAGGCGGCTTCTGCCCCGGCAATCGCGGGAGAAGCAAAGCCGACAGACCGACAAGCACCAACACGGCAGCGGCGACAGCCCACCAACGGCAGTGCGACACGCGAGGCTGCAGTGCCACCCGGCGTGCGCTGTGCTGCTGATGAAACTCGCGAAGCGCAGCCTCAGCATCAGGATGTTCTTTGCTACGCCGGCAAGCCGACGCCAGCCCCAGCACGTCCATGCAGGCTCGCCGCAAGCTATCGTCGCGCAATGAGTCCAGCAGAGCCTTGTCGGGCTCGGCACCGTGCTCCATGAGTTTGAGCAGCCGGTCTTCGTCGGATGGTATATGTCTTTGATTATCTTCCATTATAGTTTCCTTCAATCATTAAAAAAACGATGATGGCAACAAAAAGGTTATGATTTCACCTGGCTTTTAACAATTTTCAAGGCTCTGACAACATGCTTTTTTACCGTGCTGATACTGATGTTCATCTCCTCGGCCACCTCTTTATATTTCTTTCCCTCGACATAGCAAGCCTCAAAGATACGGCACGTTGTCTCTGGTAAAGCGTCAAGTCGCCGGGCCACAATGCGCTCACGCTCCTGCTGTTCCAGCGGATCGGTGGTCTCGGCCCACTCCTCGTTGAGCAGCAGCGCCGTGACCTCGTACTGCCGTGCCCGGTTTTGTCGCCGCAAGTAGTCGATGCACTTATTGCGCAGATCGACAAAGAGCCAGCTCTTCGCCGCCTCGGTCTTCACGCCACCGCGATGCCTCCAGAGATCCTCAAAGACATCCATGACCAGGTCACGACACGCCTCCTCTTCGTCCACAAAATGGCGGGCGAAGAAATACATCGGCTCATAATAGCGCCTGAAGACATTGTCGAAATCACCTTCCCGGTTCATCTCTTCTTGTGATGTTGCTACAAAACGACTACAAATATAGGAATTGTTGATGAAATTTGCAAATGATTTGATCTGTAAGTTTCTCCTTTATACGATAAAGAGAATTATTGGTGTCCGCTAAAAATGAAAACCGCATAAAAATCCTTTCGCGATGC
>ERZ1023830.214-NODE-214-length-17997-cov-11.258778_pt1 | contig 17997 bp, 4 predicted proteins | sample MGYA00380381_ERZ1023830 | MGnify/ENA primary metagenome ERZ1023830 (study PRJEB33179, sample SAMN07449067) | human gut metagenome | biome: Human-gut; feature: Human associated habitat; material: Faeces | host: Homo sapiens | place: India:Kasaragod | collected... | reverse complement strand
CGTAGCCCCCTCAGCCCTTCGGGCAGCTCCCCCGATGGGGAGCCAAGAACGTTCTGCCGCTTAACTTAATAGCATTACGCAGCCCTCGATCTTTGTCATTCGCGTTCAGGCGGGTCATGTTTGGAAAATTCAAAACGGGAAACCTGCGATCCGCAGACTTTGGGGCATCGCCCTATTTATACGGCGGCGAAGCCGCCACCACAACCCTGAACCCTGAACCCTGAACCCATCAACCTATTTCCATGATCTTCTCACCCAAAGGAGGACCGTCTTATGAATAAAATATACAAAGTCGTATGGAATGCCACGCGCGGCTGCTATGTGGTCGCTTCGGAGCTTGTCAAGACCCATCAGGGGAAGAAGAGTACGCGCCGGGGGGAACATCCTTTCCCGCGCAGGGACGGCACTGCTCCTTGCCATCGCAGGCTGGGGCGCGGCTTGCAATTTCATCTATGCGGACGTGACGGTGGCGGATCAGAAGCACTATGGCGATACGGTCAAGGTGACGGATATCGCAAACAGCGGCAAGCAGTATGATATCACGAACCAGCAGGTGAAGGGCGGCAATGCGCTGAACAAGTTTGATAAGTTCGGCATCAATCAGCACGACGTGGCGAATCTCCATATGGGAGAGGCGAATCATCAGATCAATGTCGTCAAGAACAAGATCGACATCGACGGTGTCGTGAATGCGATCAAGGATAACAAGATCGGCGGCGACGTGTATTTCTTCTCGAATGCAGGTATCGCGGTCGGCTCGCATGGTGTCTTCAATGTGGGCCGCCTGACGCTCGGGACGAATACAGCGGTGGGTGACGCGCTCTATAACGGCTACTACATTATGCCTTCTCAGTCGGGACCGGTTCAGGTCAATTTTGACCGGGACAAGGATTTTTATCAGAAATCGCCGGTGGAGCGGGCGCGGCTTTTGAATGACGGCTCTCTGTGGGGCGGGAACACGGCAGGTGATGCCGGGATCTCTTTTGCGGGCAAAATTAACGCAGAGGACAGCGTGGTCATCGCTTCGGCAAAGAGTACGATCTCGCAGACGGACGGCGTGATCCAGACGGGCGCCGTATTCCAGCCCTATACGAAGGGTCAGTCGGCGGATACGTATCGTTCGTCCCTCGTAAATACGGCGGGCATCGTGGATGCGACGGCGGCGGTAGCGACGACGGACGGCATCGCGCTGGTCGCGAAGAAGGATATCACGCTGGCGGGCGAGATCGCGTCTCATGGGCGGAGTGTCACCGTAGAGACAGGGGATAACCTCGCTGTCACCGGCACGGAAGCGAAGGTGAGCCGCATCACGTCCGGCGGCGGGGCGATCGCGCTGACGGCGTCTTCGCAGGATGCGAAGCTGCAGGCGGATCCCGATAAGAAGCCGGGCGATGGCATGATCTCCATCAAGGATGCGTACATCGATTCGTCGTCGGAGAAGAAGGACAGCGGCAAGATCGACATCACGGCGGTCAGAAATGTCATGGGCGTTTCTCGCATCGATGTGGATGATGCGACGATCACGGCCGAAGGAGAGAGCGGTCACAAGGCGGGGGATGTCTCCATCCATGCGACGGCGGCGACGAAGCTCTATGCCTGGGACATCGGTGACGGCGCGTATGCGCTGGTGAAGATGGGACAGGAGAGCCGCGGCAAAAATACGATCAAGGGAGATAATGTAGACATTTCCGCCCGTGCCACGACGTCGGGCGTCATCGGTGATGACTATAAGCTCTCTGATGCGGAGATCAAGGCGGGCATCGAGCGGGAAAAAGACCGCAATGTCGTCTTGGGACTCATCGAAGAGTACGGCGGCAATTTCCGCACGTTCGGCTCGGCGACGAAGACATATGCCGAGGCGAATGTGGACATCGACAAGACGGATATCACGGCTCTTGGAGATGGCACGGGCGCCGAGGGGCATGGCGATGTGAAGGTCACGTCGGACGCAGAGTCGGATATCGCGCCGTTCAATGTGAATCTTGTTGGCATCGGGTTTAACGTGGGCATCGGCGACGTGAAGTCGTACGTCGATGTGGATGACAGCACGATCACTTCCGCGAAGGATACGACGCTCTCCGCGGAAGGCACGAATGCGGTCAAGATGAGCCTGATAGATTTCAGCGCCGTACCGATGGGCGGGCTGTCGCTGGACTTCTCCTGGGCGCAGCTTACGAGCGACATCGCGGCGAAGGTAGGAAAGAAGGCGACGCTGACAAGCCAGGGCGATGTGAATATCAGCGCGAAATCGATCCGCTCGCTGGGCTCTGGCGCGTCGAACTGCGGGCAAACGCTGGGGCTCTCGGTCGGTCTCGGGATCTCTGATACGAAAGCGACAGCGGATATGGCGGGCACGGTCTATGCAAAGGGCGATGTGTCGGTCAAAGCGGAGAATACGCTCTCTGAAAACGGCGGCGTCTATGCGGCGGATACGGTGACGGCATCGAGCATCGGCGGGGACACGGCTCTTAAGCCGACGACGGATCCGATCAAGGGAGGCTTTAAGAATCTCTTCTCGAAGCTGAAAAAAGCATTTACCGAAGAAGACCAGATGGGCCAGATGGCGAAGGATCTTGACCTTGATGAAGCAGAAAAACCGGCCGATGCGAAGAAGCCATGGAACAAGCTGGGGGCGAATGCGTCGACGGCGCTCCTTTTCAGTGACAATGATGCGACAGCGTCTGTGACGGGGAAGGTGCGCGGCATCGATGCGAGCGGGAATGCGAATGACGCGGCGGGCGCGAAGTCGCTCACGGTCGATGCGCTGACGCTCTCCCGCAGCCACGCGGTCGTGAATGCGTTCCAGAACGACACGACGGTCTCGAAGGATGAAACGACGAAGCGGGACAATACCATCACGGCGGCGATCTCTTATCTGCAGCAGAGAAATCACGCGAACGCTTTCATCAGTGGCGACACGAAGACCATCGGAGATACGACCGTCCATGCGAAGACGGTCATCCCATGGCAAACGAGCTGGCAGAGCAGCGATCCCGTGGATCAGCTTTTGAATGTCTTCTTTAACTCGATCGATACGAATCCTGTCCTTCCCGATCTGGTGGACAGCTGGACGCAGGCGGCGGGAAATGGCGACAACGTGAATGGCTCGGCGTCTGTCTCCATCGTGAACTATGACAACAACGCCAAAGCATATATTGGCAAGAAAGATGACACGCAGACGACGACGCCTGCAGTCGATGCGGCTGGCAATGTGAATGTCACGGGCGAGACGGACATCACGACGGTCAATCTGACCGGCACCATCCAGTCGTATCTGAATTCGGCGCCGCTCAACCTATGGAAATGTTTCTATAAAAAAGATAAGATGGCTTTCCAGGATATTTTCAATAGAAATGGCTGGACGATGGACGGCGCATCCAAGGCAGGTATCGGCGGCGCGGCGCTCTCCGTGCATCAGAAGAATAACGCAGAGGCCTATATCGATGACGGCGCGGTGGTCACGGCGAAGGGATCGGCAGATGTCAATGCGAAGGCACGTGCGCTCAATATCGCGATGGCGGCGGCAGGCGGCCCGGCGAAGTCGGTCGCTGTCGATGCGACCGTGGGCGTGAACCGTTTCGATAATACGACGAGGGCGCGCATCGGGGAGGCGACGGTCACGGCGAAGGATGTCTCTGTGACGGCAGAAGACCTCTCCAAGACCATTCAGGCGGCGGGCGCGATCGGCGTCAGCGGCGGCACAGGGATCGGTGCGTCCATCGCGTACAACCACATCGATCGCGACACGGAGGCCGCGATCTCGGGGAATGTCACGGCGGATGACAACGTGAATGTCTCCGCGAAGAATACGGGCGAGATCATCGCAGCCTCTGTCGCGGGTGCGGTCGCCTATGACAATAAGAAGCCGAATGTGAAGAACAAGGCCGGCAGTACCGGTTTCCATGCGGTCGAAGACGGCGATAAAGACGGCATCGAGCTGGAAGATCTTGTCAATGATATGGATGATGCCGATGAAAATACACCGCTCCTCTCTCAGGAAACGGATCAGCATATAGGGGGGGGTCGCAAGTAAGGACGGCGCGATGAAGGACAATGTAGCGGAGGCCAAGGGCGGTTTGGCAGCCGCAGCGAATGTGTCTGTGAACCGTATCACGGATACGGCGAAGGCGTCCGTGGCGAAACAAGAAGGCGGGGCTGCGCCCTCTGTGACGGCGGATGCGCTCCGTGTGAATGGTCTGAATGACAGTGCGATCCGCGCGACGTCGGCGGCCATCGGAGCCAATCTTCATGCCAAGGCCGGAGCGGCGCTTGCGGGAAGCTTCATGTACAACTCCATCACGGCGGACAACGAAGCCTATGTGGATGGGGCGACGCTCACCCTGCGCGGCAATGAAAAAGACAAGGACGGGAAAAACATCGACGAGTCCCTCACCGTCCGTGCGGAGAATGATGCGACGATCCTGAACATCGCGGCGAGCGGCAGCGGTGCGACGAAGGGCTTCTCCGGTGCAGGGCAGATCAGTCTGAACTGGGTGGATGACAAGACGGATGCCCATGTGAAGGACAGTACGGTGAAGGCGAAGGAAGCCACCACCATCGAAGCGAAGGACAAGGGAAAAATCGACTCGTACACAGGGGCGGTGTCTGTTTCCACGGGTTCCTCCGCAGTCGGCGCAGCCATCGGTGTGAACCTCATCGAAGGTGATACGAAGTCGTATCTGGAAAACAGTGAAGTGGCTGGGACAGCGGCAGACGAAAAGGCGGGCAAGCTCGCCGTCACGGCGGATGAAGCGAGCCAGATCACGTCTATCATCGCGTCCGGCGCACTGGCTGATAAGGCGGCGACCGCCTTCTCAGCGAGCGGAAACTGGATCCATACGACGACGGATGCCCATGTGGATAGCGGCAAAGCGATGAAGACAGGGGCCCTTACGATCGATGCCGGAAATCACAGCAATGCGACGATCGGCGTCGGTACGGGCGCGATCTCGAATACGGCCGTCGGCGCGTCGGTCGCAGTCATGGTGAACGACTCGGACGTCAAGGCATCGCTCTCCGGCGATGCAAAGAAAGAAAAGACCATCGAGGCAGACGGCATCTCTGTCAAGGCGGACAATGGGTCGGCGAAGGACAGCGATAGTGATAGTACGGCGAAGACCGTCGCAGTGGGTTTTGCGGCAGGCGCGGCGAAATTCGCCGGTTCCGGCTCGGTCACGGTGAATGTCATTTCCCAGAAGGCCGATGCATCGATCGGCAAGGGAAATTATCAGGCAGGAAATCAGGGCGTTGCCGTAGAAGCGAAGAATACAGCGCGTCTCTTCGGTCTCGCCGGCGGCCTGGGGATCAACCTGGGCGGCACGGGCATCGGCGCGGCGGCAGACGTACAGACGTACAAGGGGCATACCTATGCGTCCATTGAAGACGGTGCGAAGCTCTCGAAGGCGTCTTCGGTCAAAGTGAATGCCGAGTCGGAAGAGGACCTGACATCCGTCGCGGCGACGATCGCGACGGGGAATTCGTTCGCCGGCGCCGGGGCGGCCGGACTCCATGTGATTTCGACTGATACGAAAGCGTATATCGGAAATCAAGAGGACAAAGAGATCACGGACGCAGGCAAGGCCGAGCTCATAGAGGCGGGCGCTGTCTCCGTGACGGCGAAGGATACGACGAAGCTCACGACCTCCGGCGGCAGCGGAGCTGTGAGCGGGACGGCAGCCGGGGGCCTCTCCGCGGCGGTCGAAGTGGTGCAGAAGAAGGCTTCTGCCTATGTAGGCAACCACGCGAGCATTGGCGGGGAAAGCCTCACTGTACAGGCACAGAATACCAGTGACTTGACGACAGCGGCGGCAGGTCTTGGCGTCGGCGGTACGGCGAGTGTCGCAGGCGCGGCTTCTGAGACTTTTGTCACGCATACGACGGATGCTCATGTAGGCAGGGCGGCGAATGTCACCACCTCGGGCGATGCGGACGTGAAGGCGATTTCCTCCTTCACGCAGGACGCCGGTGCTGGTAGTCTCGGCGGCAGCGGTACAGTGGGCATCGGGCGTTCCAATGCGACCGTCTCGATGAGCGCGGATACGAAGGCACATGTCGATACCGGTGCGAAGGTCACGGGGAAGAATGCCCGCGTGGGCGCAGCGCATACGACGGACATCACCTATGCGACCATTGCGGGCGGCCTTGCAGGCACCGCGGCCATCAATGGCGCAGTCGGCGTGAATGTGCTGGATACGAAGACCAAAGCGTATACGGAGGACAATACCGAGCTCACAGCCACAGGCACGGCCGATACGGATGGGATCGCCATCACGGCATCGGATGCGACGAAACTTCATGGCGGCAACGGCGGCGCATCCATCGGCGCGGCGGGCGGCGGTGCAGGACTGGCTCTCTCCGTGATGAATCTCACGAAAGACACAGAAGCCTATGCAGGCAAGGAGGCCAAGCTGGATGCCAAAGGCCAGATTTCTTTGAATGCCCAGAACAGCGAAGATATTTTCAATCTGTCCCTGCAGGCGGCGGGCGGCTCCTATGCCGGCCTCGCGGGTGCGACGAACGTGATGAATCTCACCGCGATCACGAAGGCATACACGGATACGGGCGCGGAAATCAATCAGAAGGAAGGCTATGGCACGACCGGCTCGAAGGATGTCTCTGTCACCGCAGGGCATGAAGTCCAGAAAATGGAGAACACCGTCACCGCGGCATCCGGCTCCGGCGGTGCGTCGGTCGGCGCAGCTGTCGATGTAGGAAATATCAAGACGCAGACGAATGCCTTCCTCGGCGATGGAAACAAGGTCGCCTCGGGCGGCAGCGTGACCGTCGAAGCGAAAGACAATATGCATGGCATCAAGTCGAATGCGATCTCGGCCGCCATCGGTTTTGTGGGACTTTCGGGCAGTATCTCTGTCTATAACGTCGGCAGTACGATGTCTCCGGAAGACCAAGAGATGCTCTCGGGCAAGACGAGTGAGAATGGCGAGACCGTCGGCTTCGACAGCTGGGTGAATGAGGAACTCGCGAAGATCAACGAAGGCACGGGCAAAGCGGTCGGTGCCTATGACACGGCATCGCTTGATGAAGTGAAATCGAGCCTTGGTAAAACCTTTGCGTCTGAGGCACCGAGCAGCGCGGGCGAGAAAGGCACGCTCGCAAAGATCGGAAACGGCACCGCCATCGATGCGGCGGGCGATGTCAAAGTCCATGCGGACGACACGCTCTCTGCGCAGAACATCATGGGCAGTCTCTCGGGCAGCGCAGCGGCAAGTGCCGGTGCGTCCGTCAGCGTACTGAATACGGATACGCAGACGAAAGCGCTCGTGGACAAGGCGGCGAAGGTGACGGCAGGAAAGGATCTTGCCATTTCCGCGAAGGCCGCGCACGACTTTGATGAATATATCACGGGGGCTTCCGTCTCCGGCGGCGTGGCCGGGCAGGGGACGGTCGGGACATGGACGGACAAGAGTGCTGTCTCGGCGCTTCTTGGCGATACGAATGCCGTCCACGCGAAGAATATCTCCATCACTTCAGACAATGACCGCACGCTTGACGCGTATGTGGCAGGGGCATCGGTGGCGCTTGTCGCACTGAATGGCGCTGTCGTCACGGCGAATGTCACCGGCTCTTCGGAAGCGGGCATCGGAGACGATGAAGGCAAGTACGCGGGCGAAGTGAAGGCGGATGAGGCTCTCACTGTCTCTTCGAATGCGAAGACAACGATGGATGCGAAGGCATTCGGGGCGGCAGCCGGCATTTTCGGCGGCACAGGAACGGGCGCAGACCTTTCATCTGCGGTCGATGTCCTGACGAAAGTCGGGAAGAACGCCAAGCTCACCGCACAGTCGATGACCCTTACGGCGGAAAATACGCCGAAGATGTCCGCACTCGCGACTTCAGCGGGCGTCGGCATCGGCGGCGTGGGAGCGACCGTGGCAGAGATCGAATCCAAAGACACCTCGCGTGTCACCATCTCTGACGGGGCATCGCTCACGGCTCAAGACAAGCTCATCGCCCGCGCGGTGATGCATCAGCCGACAGATGATTACAATGCCTATGCGCATGCCATCGCCGGAAGCGGCGGCGTCATCGCAGGATCTGTGGCAGTCGTGGGCATCGACATGGAGAATACCACCGAGACTGCGATCGGAAAGAATGTGAAGCTCCAGGCGGGCAGTGCAGAGATTTCTGCGGATCACAAGGACAGAGGAAACTATGAGATCGAGTCCGTCGCGGCCGGCGAATACAGCGGCACCGGGGCGGATACGAGATATACCGTGAATTCCACGTCGAAGGTCAAGATCGATGATGATACGACCGTGACGACGGAGCGGGAGACGGCCATCCGCGCGGACAATACGAGTGAAAAAGCGTGGAAAGACGGCTCGGAAAAGGAGAATGCCACCTCTGCGGGCGCGGCGCTCGCCTCCGGCAACGGCGTCGTGAGTGTGACGAAGATCACCCACACCACGCAAGCTGATCTCGGGAAAGTCACCCTGCAGGCGAGCGCTTCTGACCTTACGGCAGAAGAAAAGGCCGCGGGGAAGACCCTGCACGACAAGAAAGCCATCTCCATCGACGCCGCGAGCCGCGTCAAAGCGCATGATAACAATGCCTTGTCGACCGGTGCCGCCGTCGGTGCAGCGCACGTGAAGGAGAAGCTCACGGTGAATGCGGAAACGAGCGCGACTGTCGCGGACGGCGCAAGCCTCAAAGCCGGCGAGACAGAGAAGGCGAACGAGAAGAACAAGAGCTGGGAAGGAAAGACGGAAGGCGCCTCGTATGATGGCTCGTACAAGGGCGGCACGATCGCCATCGGCACAAGAAATGATGCGGATCTCTACAGTACGACACTGGTCGATGTTTTTGGCTTGGCGGGCTACGCGGGCTCGGAGAATGACGTCACCTACACGGGCAAGACGAATACCACCTTTGGCGGGAAAGCGGAAACGGCGAAGGGGGATATTTCCCTCGCGGCAGGCCGTGACAGCGCGGGCGAGACAGGCACGATCAGCGTCAGCGCGCACAGCGACATCCTGAATGCGACGGCGATCCCGATCTCCATCCAGAAGGATCCCTACGCGAAAGCAGACAGCCAGGCGAGCCTCACCGTCACGAATGGCGCGGATATGAAGAGCGACCGTGACATCCTCCTCAAGGCGAAGGCGGGCGCAGTATCCGCCTCTGGCAATGGCGAGGTGAAGGACTGGGTGAATGCCATCGAAGACGCCTTCGGCTCGGACGGCAGTCAGATCGGGAAGAAGGAGATCGTAAAATCCGCCGATGTCACCATGAACGGCGAGGCGGAGACGGGCATCCATCGCAAGAAATCCATGACCATCGGTGGGAAGAATACGGATGGGACATGGACGACCACGGTCACGAGTGATGGCGACCTCTCCTACACCTATGGCGGCTCGAAGCCGGCTGGCTCGGAGCTCTATGACCAGCTCCACGAGCTGCAGCAGAAGCTCATCGACTATGCGGCCGACCCCTCGGCGAAAGCCGCGTATGAAGCGGAGATCAAATTCCTTGAACAGAAGATGGCGGCAGAGGGCCTCGGGTATTTCGATCAGAAGGGTAACTTCGTAGAGACGCCGTCCGCAAGCACCTCGGAGCTGGACAGTGCGAAGAAAATGCGGGACCAGGCGAAGGATTCCCTGCCTAAGATAGAGAAAGCCTATACGGACAAGATCCAAGAGACGCTGACTCAGATCGAGGGGTTGGAGGCTGTCACAACGAGCAAGACGGCGTATGACAGTGCGGCAGCATCGGCAGCCGGTGCTGAGCGTGCGCTCACTGCCGCCCGGGCCGCAGAAGAAACGGCGAAGACAGCAGTGGAAGGATTGGCGGAGGCAGCGGGTAAGTCTGTTGATAAGTATATGAAGGACAATCCTACGAAAAGCGAGGTCCGCACATACCAGCAGGCCATCCAGGATACGAAGGCGGCGGAATCTGCAATGACGAGTGCGGGTGCTGCGAAAAATAGCGCGGAAACGGCATACACCAGTGCGGTCCAAAGCTACAACAGCGCTTACAGCGATACGATCCCGACCGACCCCACGCAGTACGACGCGACGGACATCAGCCAAAAGCAGACTGCATTGACGACTCAGAAACAGCAGCAGGAAGCAGCGAAGGCGGTCCGTGTCGGCAACTACCACAAGATCAACACACAGATCGAGGTGACAGAGGAGTTCTTCAACCAGAATGGCACGGAGAAGGACGGCAAGTTCTTCTATGCCAATGGCGATGAAGTCACTGGCGGCAAGGTCATGAAGGACGGCGAGGAGTACTACCTCCTCCACAGACAGACCTACCCGCAGATGACGCATGATCTCCTCGTGGGCGATGTCACCGCGCAGCTCGGGGATATCGTCTTCGAAGGGGACAATGTCTCCGGCGCTGGCACGCTCAAGGCGGGCGGCGATGCGGAAGTGAAGATCACGAATAATTCGCCGAATAATCTGGTGATGGGAGATATCCACGTCGTCGGCAGCCAGGGCACGGCAGGCGCCGGTCAGGGCGGTACGATTTATTTCAACAGCACCGAGATCAAGGGGGACAGCGCGGAGGCGATCCGGGCGGCGATCCAGAAGGAGAACAAGGACAAGACGAGATCCGTTTCCTTTGCCGCCGAGACGCGCTACAAGACCGGCGGGCCTTCTGTCACCATCGAGAACAATTTCCGCCCGCAGGCGTATGGGGACAGCAACAATGCGCCCTACTACGCCGCACCGAATGTCGATCTCAAGGGCTACATCTACAATCCGCGCGGCACGGTCACCGTCACGAGTGCGAATGGCGACGTGTACAATAAGGGCACGATCTACGCGGGCAGCGTGAATATGACCGCAACGAACGGAGATTTCATCCAGACCTATGATGCGAGCAGCGCGGGGAAGCGGTCCGGCATTTCCAGCGTCGGCGGGAATCCGCTCGATGACACGGGCGGTCTCTACAATGTCGATAAAGACGGCAAGGCGAATGAGAAGATCGGCAGCGGCATCCTGGCGAATGGCAATGTCTTCATTTCCGCGCGCTATGTGAACATCAATTCCAAGATCCAGAGCGGCGTCCCGGATCACGCGATCACCATCCCGAAGGAGTACAAGCTCTTCTACATGGATGGCAGCACGAAAGTCGATGTGACGGACGCAGCGACGGTGCCGTCCGGCGCGAAGATCCTCGTTTCTGACAAGGCAGGAAAGGAGATCGAGGGGGTATCCTATGACAGGGCGAATGACCGCTTCGTCATCAGCGATGTGGAAGTCCACGGCGGACACGTCTCCATCGTCGGTACCATCCTCAATACGACCAATGACACAAACAAAGCCCGCATCGAAGCCCTCGACGGCTACGGTACGATCCGGGTGAAGAATGACTCGGACAAGGACATCGAGCTCAAGACCCTCTCCACGGGCGGCGGGATCGAAGGAAAGATCGAGATCACGGATCTGGATCGCTCGAGCGGGAAAATCACAAGAAAGACCACCTACACCCGAAAGGAGGGGGTGATCTGGCGGAGCGTCCAGAGCTATACGGATGGAGCTCCGACAGGGGATCCGGCAATCTCCAGCTTCAAGAAAGCCGAAGACGCGAAATATGAGACGACGAAGGGCTCGTACTATACCGTGCAGACGGGACAGGACAGCAGTACCACGACCACCTATGAGCTGCATGACACCCGCCTCGACTGGTGGGGGATCAATGACAAGGCTCCGACAAGCGCAGAAATGCTGGCGCAGGGCGGCACCGTGACCGACTTCTCGCAGGGCGCTGTCCGCACGCTGCATGGCGGTGCCTTCGTCTCCGACTACAACAAGGTCGATGGGAAGAAGACGGACGGTACCTACGTGACGACGGACAAGCAGTTCACGGCAGCAGAGCCGACCTCTATATTCACGAAAAAAGAGGAACGTCTCTGGTATACGCTGGGACTCGCGAAGAAATTCGATTACAAACTGGTCGAGACCACGTATGATACGAAGGTGACCCAGTATTCCCTCCAGTCGGACTACGATGTGGGCATCGGCTTTGGCGGCTCGGAAAATGGCGGCACGCTCACGGTCGATGGCGGCAGCCATGACGTCCTCATCAATGGCACGCTCTCCAATGGCCGCGGCGCTTCGACACTCTCGGGCGGCAGCCTTACGCAGGGCGACCTCGGCTATGTCGATACCGGAAGCCTTCATATGAAGGCGACTGGCAGCATCGGCAGCGTAGGGCAGGCGATCAAGACCAGCGCAGACACCGTCTCCGGCAGCGCAGGTGGTGACTTCGCCGTCAATGTCAAAGGGAATGTCACCCTGGGCGCGGTATCGGCGGGCAAGATCGCTGATATCACCGCCGAGGACGGCATCACGCAGAGAGCGGGAGAGACGCTCTCGGCAAGCCGCGTGAACCTTGATGCAGGCAGCGGCGCCATTCGCGGCGCATCTGGCGCACTCTCGATCCAGACGAAGCAGGGGAGCGGCGAGACCTATGGCCTCAAAGCCAGCGCGGATGGAGATATCGCGATCACGAACAAGGGTGGCGATCTCTATCTCGACAGCGTCACCTCGAAGCGTGGCGATGTCACTCTGACGACAGACGGCAGCTTCATCGACAACAATTTCACCGATGTGGCGAATGAAAATGCGAAGGCAAAGCTCGACGCCTGGTCGAAGGCGCGGGTCCTGGAAGGCAGCGAGGCGACGATCTCGAAACAGAAATCCCTCCTCATCGCCAAAGTACAGGGCAAGTACAATGAGTATCAGACCCTTTCTGCTTACGTGAAGGACGGGACGTACACTTTGGACGACACCGCGAAGGCGGCACTTGCGAAAAATGGCGTCACCGACATCGATAAGTACATCGCAGACAAACAGGCACGCTATGACGAGCTCGCTCAGACCGTCGGCACTTGGAAGAAAACGGACGTCGAAGCGTATGTGAAGGGGATCGAGGACAGCACGGACAAGACGCTCTACGGCAATGCCGCGCTCACCGCGAAGAATCTGACATCGGATGCGTACCTCACCGCAGAAGAAAAGAAAGAAGTCCTCGTCGGCTCGGCAAAGTCCGCGCAGGATCTCCTCGTCACCTTCTCCGGCGGCAGCATCAAAGAGGGCATCACCGATACCCAGACCACGCAGAAGGAAACCGCGCATGTCACGGGGCAGAATGTCACCCTGACAGCGCTTGGCGGCAAAGAAGAAAATGGCAAGTACGTGAGCGGCATCGGACGCAAGGAAAGCGGACAGGAGATCGACCTCTCGACGAAAGAGAAGATCGAGAGCCTGACGGCAGACCAGCTGATCGCCCTCGCGTCCGCAGAGCGCGGGGATTTCAAAGTAGATGTAGATGGCAAGACCGTCACCGTCAGCTCCATCCGCTCCATTGAGACGAATGCGGACGGGAAACTCACCGCGAAAGCAGAGAATGGCGCCATCTACCTCACCAGCGATACCGGCGTGAAGGACGGCAGCGAACTCCTCTCCGGCGGCGAGCTCCGCGTGAAGGGGACGGGCGACCTCAACAATGTCACCGTGGGTGCGAAGGATCAGATCGTTCTCGAGTCCGGCGAAGGTGAGATCTCCGGCGTCACCATCCAAGAAGGCGGCACCCTCACTGCCCGCGCAAAGAAAGGCGTCTCTCTTGCGAATGCGAAAGACGGCGACCTCGTCATCAATACCGTCTATGCCTCCGATGGGGATGTGGTACTTGACCTCAAGGGTCACAGCCTCCTTGCCGAAGACGGCCATGATACAGATGAGGAAATGGGCACCACCTACACGAATGTGGAAGGTGAGAATATTTCCATCGAAAACGTGGCAAATGTCAAAGGCGAGGGCAAAGGACAGTCCCTCGGCATGAAAGTGACCGGCAAAAAAGCCGAAGACGGCAGTATGGTGCCGGGCAGCATCCGTTTCCATGCGACAGGCGACGCCGACATCACCCTCTTCGGAGAGGCGGCATCGGAGGCGATCGACATCGAAGCCGAAGACCTCACCATCACCAGCCGTGGAAACATTTCGAACGGCAACTACCAAGCAGGGAATGCCCTCCACGTCCACACCGCGAAGAATAACACCATTTCCGGCGGCAACTTTAGCGGCGGAACCGCAGACATCACCAATGCGGGCAAGATGAGTGGCGGCGTGTACACCGCGAAGGTGGGGACGATGGACATCACGAATGAAGGAACCATCGAAAACGGTACCTTTACCGCCCGCGGCGACCTCACCTACACGGACAGCGAAAATGCGTCCCTTTCGGGTAGCGATTTCACTTCGAAAGAAGGAAACGTGACGGTCACCGCCAAGGGACAGCTCGCTCTCAAGAAGCTGAGCGCAAAGAAGAGCGCGACCGTCGATGCAGATCGCGATGTCACGATCACCAAAGCAGAAGCAGGCACGCTTGCTATTTCGTCCGGCGGCAGTGTAAACGCGGGAACGCTCACGGCTACGACAGGCGATGCGTCTGTCACTGCAAAGAAAGACGTGACGATCGGCACGCTGACCGCAGAAGCTGGCAGCGCGACGATCGAAGCGACCGAAGGCAAACTTGACGTGACTACGCTGAATGCGAAGAAACACGCAGAACTCACCAGCGGCAGTGACATGGTCCTCCATGCGGCTGAGGCTGGCGGCAAGCTCACTGCGGACGCAGGAGGCAGCATTTCCGTGAAAGGAAAGGATGCGAAGATTTCCGGAAGCACCATCGAGATGACGGCGAAGGAAGACATCCGCATCACGGATCGTTCGCCGGTCGGAAAGCTGGATGGCGTGGATACGAGCCTGCCGGCAGGGCAGACCACGGGCTCGGGCGAGGCAGGAAGCCTTGTCATCGGCGAGGCGAAGCCGCATGATTTCGATGCGAGCGGAAAGGGCAGTGCGTTGCTCTCGTCTGCGGGCGGAAAGGTCACACTCTCTGCGAAGAAGGTGGAGATCGATACGCTGGCAAATGGCGAAGGCGGCACGGCAGACCTCACGATCTCTGCGGACAACATCGGTATCGATGATCTGGCAGGGACGGGCGCGCAGCATGTCACCATCCACGGCAAGGATGGACAGAGTCAGGCGCACTACGCAGGCATTCACTCCACAGCGGAAGGCGGCACTCTTGTGAAGGACAGTGCGGTCGAGCATCTGGAACTCACGGGCAGGGAGCCCCTCGGTCTTTCGAATACCGCGATCGGCGGAGACAGTGTCCTTGCGACGGACAAGATCCGCGTGACGATCCAGAAGAATCCGGGCAGCAGCCAGGCAGAGCATTTCGGAAATCTTTCGCTCAGCGGCTATGATATTGCGACCGACCATATCATGACGAGCGTCAAGGACGGCCTCACCGTGAACGGCGAGCGTTTCCCGATGACGGCGGAAAGCGTCATGAATGCGAGCCTCTATGAGGACCGCACGCTTGGCCGTGATGGACGGGAGAAGGAGGAAGAAACGGAGAAGGATAGCCCGTCTCTTGCCTTCGGCGCACCGAATGACAAGGAAGCATATGAAGTCGTGAAATAGGTTTTGAAGTAGCAAGAACGCCTCGTCGAAAGACGAGGCGTTCTTGTCGTATCGTCATTTCGAGCGAAGTCGAGAAATCTTCTTTGCAGACCGAGGTGCGACGCTTCGCGTCGATTTTTATAAAGGGCGATGCCCGAAAGTGGTGGGGATAGCGATATGGGGAAACGCATTTCCAACATACGGGGGAGCCAACCCCGTCTCGCTACGCTCGACAGCCCCTTCCAGAGGAAGGGGCGAGAATGTGGGGCGTTTTGAGTGTATCTACCCCTCCTTCCTTTGGAAGGAGGTGCCCGCAGGGCGGAGGTTGGGTGACGCAGGGCGGAGTAAAAGATGATGTGAGGCTATCCATTTTTCTAGGGAAATACGGATCAATCGCTGTTAGATTTTACTTTTGAATTTTTATGTATAGTGAGGAATAGGGGGCGCGAATAGCGAGCTATGTAAGGAAGGCTATGACGAAGCTATGCATAAAAATTCTTGTAAAAGCTGACTCTGCGATTGAATCAGCGTTTCCCTGGCATGTCATTATATTTAAAACTTCGCGGCGCTTTTGATTTTTATGCGCCGCACCACCCCCGTTGAACCCTCAGCACCTTCAGCCCCCTTGAACCCGTCAACCTGAACCCCACAACAAAAAAGGCTATCGCCTGATGAGCGATAGCCTTTTTACAGGAATCTCTATTAGTCTTTATAAGGAACGATGGAAGCGCAGTGTGCCATGACAGTGATGGTGTAGTCTTTCTTGCCTTCGTCTTCCATTTTCTTCTTGGCGATCTCCCATGCTTCCTCGACGGTAGCGACCGGGATCTGGTTGGTCTTCCGGATGGCTTCGAAGTTCTCCGGCTTGGTGACCAGGATGATGGTGTACTGGTGGGTCATGCAGAAGAGGTTGAATGCGACGAAGAACGGGATGGTGAAGTGTTCACGGAGAGCCTTTTCCATATCGGCTTCGGTGGCATACTTGAAGCTGTCGAGATAAGCGGCCGGTTCATAGATGTCGGAGGCTTCCATGATGGCGATGATGACGCCGCCTTTCTTGGTGACGACATCGGATGGATCGTAGCACTTGCTGCCCTGATAGAGGGAAACGTCTTTCGGATAGCCGCCGGCGCAGGCAAAGACGATGTCGGCTTTGTCGGTGTAGGGGACTTTCTGGGTCTTGTAGACGAGCTTGGTGCCTTCGAGCCATGCTTCGTAGGGGTCACCGCCGACCATGCGGCAGATCTGGCCTTCGGAATTGATGACGGAGTGAACGAGGAAGGCTGGTTTTACCATGTCGGAGGCTTCCTGCATGTCGTCAGATACCGGGTTGTCATCGAGGAGGGTGGAGCGGGTCTTCGGATTGATGCCGGAACCGAATTTTTCACCGAGAGCGTGGCAGTGGTTGATCTGGATGGTCTCATCTCCGGCAACGCCCGGGAGGATCAGCTTGCGGCCGCCGCCGTAGCCTGCGAAGAGGTGCGGGGTGATGCCGTCGACGACGATGATCTTATCTGCTTCGACGGCGTGCTTATTCAGCCAGACCGGAGTGCCTCTCTTGGTATCGCCGACATGGACGAGCTCGTCCATCTGCTTGCAATGGTGCTGGTAGAGCTTCACGCGATGGGTCAGCTCTTCACCGACGACAGCGATGTCTTCTTCCGGGGTCTGTTCGCGGTGGGTGCCCTGTGCGAAGAGGATGCAGATGTCATCATCCGGGATGCCGCCGCGGTTCAGTTCATTGACGATGTGGATGACGTACTGATCGGAATGGTTCCAGATGCGGGTGATGTCAGCGCAGACGATGCAGACCTTGTCGCCTTTGGAAACGATTTCGGTGAGCGGCTTGCTGCCGATCGGGTGACGCATACATTTCAGGGTAGCGGCTTTAACGTCGCAGGCCGGAGTCGGGGCGCCTTCGAGGATGTCGAGGATGTGTTCTTCCGGCAGGGAAACTTTCTGGGTGGTCTTGCCAAAGCCGAATTCAAATTCTTTTAATGCCATAGGGTTCCTCCTTATCACGAATCACATGAGATTGTTTTTCTATTATAACACGATATTTATGTTTATTTCATCTCTAAAAAAGAGAAATGAAAATGGGTTCAAGGTTAGCCCATGGGGCGTGCTGTCCCTTGATTGGGGATGAAAACTCTGCTCGAATGAGGAATGAGGAATTAGGAATTAGGAATGAAGGTGGCGGCTTCGCCGCGAATATATATGGGGCGATGCCCGATTAAGAATCATTCTCGCCCCTTCCTCTGGAAGGGGCAGACGAGCGAAGCGAGGCGGGGTTGGCATCCCCGTATGTGAAAATACCGCTTCGAGAGCCAACCTCCGCCCCTTCGGGGCACCTCCTTCCAAAGGAAGGAGGGAGAAAAGAGGAGTGCATTGACTGGTAACTAGGGCTCAAGGCTGAGGTGGCGGTTTCGCCGCATTTTAGATGACGGTATCCTCGTATCGTCAGCCTTCCCCTTGCGAGTAATGCTATTAAGTTAAGCAGAAGAACGTTCTTGGCTCCCCATCGGGGGAGCTCCCCGAAGGGGTGAGGGGGCTA
>ERZ1023830.213-NODE-213-length-18045-cov-8.759422_pt1 | contig 18045 bp, 10 predicted proteins | sample MGYA00380381_ERZ1023830 | MGnify/ENA primary metagenome ERZ1023830 (study PRJEB33179, sample SAMN07449067) | human gut metagenome | biome: Human-gut; feature: Human associated habitat; material: Faeces | host: Homo sapiens | place: India:Kasaragod | collected... | reverse complement strand
CCATGGGGAAGGCAGCGAGTGCAGCGAGCCGGATAGGGTGCTGGCGGCATGAAAAAGAGCGGGGGAGATAGTCTCAAGCGGTCGGTATACGAGAGCACCGCTATCCCCATATCGACAGAGCGAATACATGCATGTGTGGAAAAACAATACCGATGGACAAAGCCTTCCCCGCGTGGGGAAGGTGGCGAGCGCAGCGAGCCGGATAGGGTGCTGGCGGCATGAAAACCAGTGGAACGAAATAGACAATGCGTATATCTCAAGTACGCCGTTAACGAAAGTACCCTATCCACCGCTAGCGCGGTCCCCCTTCCCCCATGGGGAAGGCAGCGAAACGAGAATACCATCTTCTAAAAAAAGGCGGCGAAGCCGCTACCTGAACCCGGAACCTTGAACCAAATGAAAGCAAAGTAAAAAGGGGCTGTGAAGAAATGAATCCTCATTTCTTCACAGCTCCTTTTTTTATTGTCGTATTTTGGATAAAACAGTCTTTCTTCCGTCATCTGCACTTATTCATGCGATGATAGAGTAACAATGCCTTGGCACTGCGGTTTCCAGAGAAACTGTTTTTCCGCTGTGCAAGGAAGATCCCTCGGCTTCGCTCGGGATGACGATACGGGGCGGCGCTCGTCCAACATGAGTTTTCATCCAGATTTGGAAGCCAACCTCCGCCCCTTCGGGGCACCTCCTTCCAGAGGAAGGAGGTAGAATGTCGCATTACCCCGTATCATCAGCCTTCCTTTTCCACGTCCATCCCCTGCAGGACGAGCTGTTTCTCGTCTTTTCTCATATGGAAGAACCGATAGACATTGTGCGCGGCGCGCTTATTCATGCCCGCTACCTTGGCGAGCTCCTCTTCGCTCGCTTTTTTCATTTCATCGAGCGAGCGGAAGGCATGCCAGAGGGCGTTCCGCCGATTTGGGCCGATGCCTTCGATGTGGTCAAGGACGGACTCCGTATTTCTTTTGTTCGTCCATTTCCGATGATAGGTGATGACGAAGCGGTGTGCTTCGTCACGTATGAACTGGAGAAGCTGGAGAGCAGGCTCATGGTGATCGAGAACGATCGGGATGTCGCTGCCTTCTACGTAGATCTCTTCGATACGCTTGGCGAGCCCGATGACGGGTGCGTTGCAGCCGGCCTTGCGGATCACGGGAATGGCCGCATGCATCTGCCCAAGACCGCCATCAAGGACGATGAGGTCGGGCTCGGGCCAGTCCTTTTCCTTCCCATAGCGGCGGCTCATGACTTCTGCCATGGACTTGAAGTCGTCCGCATGCCCCTGCGTGGTCTGCAGCTTGAATTTCCGGTATTCGCTCTTTGCCGGACGGCCATGCTCGAAGACGGCCATAGAGCCGGTGGTCTCTGCACCCTGATTGTGAGAAATATCGAAGCATTCCATGCGCTCGGGAAGGCGCGGCAGAGAGAGCAGCTCTTTCAGCTTCTGCACGGCACCCTGCTCGCGGGCGTCCTGATACTCCCACTGCAGTTTCTTGTCGGAGAGATACTTTGCTGCATTTGCCATCGCCATGTCTTTCAGGCGGCGCTTGAAGCCGCGTTCGGGGCGGATGAGTTTCACTTCGCTTCCGCGAAGCTTCGTCAGCCAGAGAGAGAGGAGATCGGACTCTTCCGGCAGGAGCGGCAGGATGATTTCTTTCGGGACAGATGTCGGATTTCCTCCATAGAAATCGCGAAGGAAGGTGGTGATGATCTCCTCATCCGTCTCGGATGCACTTTCAGGGATACTGAAATTCTCCTTCCCCACCATGCGGCCATAGCGGATATAGAAGATCTCCAGTCCGGTGTGACTGCCGTCGCGTGCCATGCCGAGCACGTCGAAGTCCCCTTCCGTGGATACGATGTGCTGGCGCTGCTGCACACTTTCGATGGCGCGGATATGGTCGCGCAGCTTGGCGGCTTTTTCGAAATCCATCGCTTCCGACGCCTCCATCATCTGCCGCGTGAGCTCCTTTACCAGCGCGGTGCTCTTCCCTTCCAGCAGGTCGCAGATGGTCTTCACATCACGGTCATAGTCGATGTGATCGACGTGGCCGCCGCAGGGCGCACTGCATAGGTGCATGTGGTACTGCAGACAGGGACGGGATACCTTCATGGAGCGGCAGGTGCGGATGGGATAGTAGTGGCGAAGGAGGGACAGCGTCTGCCGAAGGCTTCCCACGTCGGTGAAGGGACCGAAATACTTCGCCCCATCATCGCGGCGGATGTTCCTCGTGACGAAGATGCGCGGCCACTCATCATTCACCGTGATCTTCACATAGGGGTAGGACTTGTCATCACGCAGGGAGATATTGTACTTCGGGTGCAGTTCTTTGATGAGATTGCACTCCAGGATCAGCGCCTCCATCTCCGTCCCGGTCATCGTGATGTCGAGATCGTCCGCGTGACGGATCATCGCAGCGACTTTCGGGGAACGGTTCTTATCCTCTCGTACATAGGAGCGGACACGGTTCTTCAGGTTCTTCGCCTTGCCGACGTAGATGATCCGCCCGTCTTTGTCTTTCCAACGATACACCCCGGGCGAGTCAGGAAGGGCTTCTACCTTGGCTTTGATTTTTTCATTGACATCGATCATAAAAGACTCCTGAGAAAAAGAATAAGGGATTAGGGGTTCAAAGGGTTCAGAGGGTTCAGAGGGTTCAGAGGGTTAAACAGGTTCAACAGGTTCAACGGGGGGGAGTGCGGCGCATCATCATAGGGAAGCGCCGCGGAGTTTTAGAATATATGATATTCACGAAAGATGAAAAACCTGTGAACCTTTTGAACCTGTTTAATCTATGAGGATTCCTATAAAGGGAAGATGGTTATTTTCTGCTTTCAAACTTTTTGGGGTATCCCTTTCCCGTATCGTCTCGTCATCGAAAGCGCTTCCGATGATTCTTTCTTGCACTGCGGTCAGTATCACATAGGCACTGATACGGAAATGACGCCTCGGTACTGCGTATTTCTCCTTTCTCGCATCCTTCGTTTATCGGTCTGCAAGAAAGATTTCTCGCTTCGCTCGAAATGACGATACGGGGGCTGATGTCTTCTAGTCTCCTAGTCTAATCCCTAGTCCCTAATCCCTAGCCACTAGCCCCTAGTCACTTCAACCCCATAAACTTTTTCGTCCGTTCGATGACCGGCCCGAGGTACTGCCCGGTGTAGGACGCTTCCACTTTTGCAACTTCTTCCGGCGTGCCGGTGGCTACGATCTCGCCGCCCTTGTCGCCGCCTTCGGGGCCGAGGTCGATGATGTAGTCGGCAGTCTTGACGACGTCAAGATTATGCTCGATGACGACGACAGTATTTCCCTGATCCACCAGCTTCTCGAGAACGATCAAAAGCTTTCGGATGTCTTCGCTGTGAAGGCCGGTGGTCGGTTCATCGAGGATGTATAGAGTATCTCCGGTGCCGCGGCGCATGAGCTCGGTCGCCAGTTTCACTCGCTGGGCTTCGCCGCCGGACATGGTGGTGGCCGGCTGTCCCAGATGGATGTAGCCAAGGCCGACCTCCTGCAGGGTCTTCAATTTCCGCAGGATCTTGTCGTGGTTTTCAAAGAAAGGCACGGCTTCATCGATGGTCATATTCAACACATCGGAGATGTTCTTGCCCTTGTAGCGGACTTCGAGCGTTTCTCGGTTGTACCTCGCGCCGTGGCAGACTTCACAGGGGACGTAAACGTCTGAGAGGAACTGCATCTCGATCTTGATGATGCCGTCACCGTGGCAGGCTTCACAGCGTCCGCCTTTCATATTGAAGCTGAAACGCCCCGGTTTGTAGCCGCGCATCTTGGCTTCGGAGGTCTGGCTGAAAAGCTCGCGGATGTCATTGAAAACGCCGGTATAGGTGGCCGGATTCGAGCGCGGCGTGCGCCCGATCGGCTGCTGGTCGATATCGATGATCTTATCCACATACTCTGCGCCGTCCATGGAGTCGAAAGCTCCGGCCCGGTAAGAGGTATGGTTCTTGATATTCGACAGTCCCTGATAGAGGATCTCATTCACGAGCGTACTCTTGCCCGAGCCGGACTCACCGGTGACGACGGTGAAGGCACCGAGCGGGATGGTCACGTCGATGTGCTTCAGATTGTGTTCGTGAGCGCCATGGATGGTGAGCGAGAGGCCGTTTCCTTTTCTCCTCTTTTCCGGCAGCGGGATGTATTTCTCACCGCGCAGGTACTGTCCCGTGATGGAGTCCTTCACCTTCATCACGTCCTCAGGCGTACCCTCTGCGACGACGGAGCCGCCATTTTCCCCTGCACCGGGGCCGATATCCACGACCCAGTCTGCGGTGCGGATGGTATCCTCATCATGCTCGACGACGATGAGCGTATTTCCCAGATCCCGCATGCCCTTCAGGGTAGCAAGGAGCTTGTCATTGTCGCGCTGATGCAGACCGATGGACGGTTCATCCAGGATGTAGAGGACACCGACCAGCCCGGAGCCGATCTGCGTCGCCAGACGGATGCGCTGGGCTTCGCCGCCGGAGAGCGTCGAGGCGCCGCGGGAGAGTGTCAGATAGTCGAGCCCGACATTCACGAGGAAAGAGAGACGGCTCTTCACCTCGCGCAGGATCTGGTCTGCGATGATCTTTTCCTTTTCGGAAAGCGTGACATGGTTCATGAAGTCCAGAAGGTCGATGACAGCCATGGAGGAAATCTCTGCGATATTCTTTCCGCCCACGCGGAAAGCGAGGCTCTCGGGCTTCAGGCGCGCCCCATGGCAGACGGGACATGGCTTTTCGATGAGGTAGTTCGAGAGCGTTTCCTTCATCTTCTCTGTCCACGCCTCTTCATAGCGCCGCTTCGTCATCGGGACGATACCTTCGAAGGGACGCTCATAGGACTTTGTGATGCCTTCGGGGCTGGTGTACTGGAAGGAGAGAAGCGCCGTGCCGCCGTTTTCAAACTCCGCCTTCGCCTGATCAGGCAGGTCATCATAGCATGCATCCATGGTGAGGCCATAGGATTTCAGGAAGGCATCGAGCAGCTTGTAGAGCCATGTTTCCTTATTATAAGGAAATGGCTGGATCGCGCCCAGACGGAAGGGCATCGTGTGATCCGGCAGGATACGATGGAAATCCGCCTCCAGTGAAGCGCCGAGGCCCATGCAGGCGGGGCAGGCGCCGAAGGGATTATTGAAGGAGAAAATGCGCGGCTCCGGCTTTGGCAGGGAAATCCCGCAGTCCGGGCAGGAGAAGTGCGTGGAAAAGACCATATCCTTCCCGCCGATGATGCTTCCCACCATCATCCCGTCCCCCAGCTTCAGCGCGGCCTCCACCGAGTCTGTCAGACGGCGCACGATGCCCTCCTTCACGATGATGCGGTCCACCACCACCTCGATGGTGTGCTTCTTATTTTTCGCGAGCTCGATGTCATCGGATAGGGCGAGGACGTCCCCATCCACGCGGACGCGGACATAGCCCTCCTTGCGGAGCTCTTCCAAGAGCTTTTTATGCGTCCCCTTCTTCGCGACAGCGACCGGCCCAAGGAGCATGAGTTTCGTCCGTTCCGGAAGGGCAAGGAGCGCATCGACGATCTGATCCACCGTCTGCCGCTGGATCGGCTTGCCGCAGTGCGGGCAGAAGGCACGGCTCGCATGTGCATAGAGCATACGGAGGTAGTCATGGATCTCCGTCACTGTACCGACCGTCGATCGCGGGTTATGGCTGGTGGATTTCTGATCGATGGAAATCGCCGGCGAAAGCCCTGCGATCTTATCCACGTCCGGCTTATTCATCTGCCCTAAGAACTGCCGCGCATAGGCAGACAGGGACTCGACATATTTTCGCTGCCCTTCCGCATAGATGGTATCAAAAGCCAGCGACGATTTCCCCGAGCCGGACAGCCCGGTGAAAACGATGAGTTTATTTCGCGGCAGCGTCAGATCGATATTCTTCAGATTGTTCTGACGCGCGCCTTTTATGATGATTCCTTTTTCCATGGATGTCCTTTCGAAATTGAAGGAAAATGTATGGGGGATTTAGGGGAGCCCCTGGGGCGGCTCCCCTTGATTCCATTTGAAAGCCTCGATTGAATGAGAAATGGCTGATAACCGTTGTGCTATTGAGATTTCTCGACTTCGCTCGAAATGACGAGACGGGGAAACGGCATTCTCCATGCGTGATGGAATGAAAGGGAATGGGGGGATAGCCTGTTTTCTCGTATCGTCATCCCGAGCGCAGTCGAGGGATCTTTACGTCGCAGCGTATTCTGCATGCAGGCGGTCACGTAAAAATCGCTTGGGATCATTGGTTTCACGTTATCCTGCCGTCTTCGTTTTACCGGTGTGCAAGGAAGATTTCTCGACTTCGCTCGAAATGACGAGACGAGAAAAGCGATTGTCTTACATACATCGTTTACCTTTCTGCAGAAGGGTGCCTGAAGGGTGCCTCTTCGAGGCACTCTATCCTCCGCCTTTGGCGCGCCCCTTCTTCAAGGGGGGCTGCTCAGCTGGCAGGGCAAAACGAACCCCTAATCCCTAATCCCCAGCCACCAGTCACTAGTCACTAGTCACCCAAAAATTACACCCGTTTCTTCATTGGTTTATAAATCCGTTTCTTCGCCGCAGCCTGACGCTTCAGGGCTTCTTCCGCGCGGGAACCGTAGCGATCGGTCCAGAGCTGGCGCAGCTTGGCGAGCTGGTCGCGGTATCGGGCGGCCGCTTCGAATTCCAAATCCTTCGCCGCCTGTTTCATCAGCTTCTCGCAGTCCTTCATACGGGCGTAGATCTCCTCATCTGAAAGCTCGCCCTCTTTATTCTTGCCGCCGTAGGCAGCCGGCTTCTCATCGATCTTTGTGAGATCGATGAGGTCTTTGACCCGCTTTTGGACAGTGTGGGGGATGATGTGATGCTCCTCATTATATGCCTGCTGGATGGTGCGGCGGCGATTCGTCTCATCGATGGCGTACTTCATCGATTTCGTGATACGATCCGCGTACATGATGACGTGGCCATGCTCATTTCTGGCTGCACGGCCGATAACCTGGATCATCGAAGTTTCTGAGCGCAGGAAGCCCTCCTTATCCGCATCGAGGATAGCCACGAGCGAGACCTCCGGCATATCGAGACCCTCACGCAAAAGATTGATGCCGACCAGCACATCGAAAACACCCGCACGCAGGTCACGGATGATCTCCGCACGCTCGATGGTCGCAACGTCAGAGTGCAGATAGCGTACCTTCACGCCCGCTTCCGTCAAGAAATCGGTGAGATCCTCCGCCATTTTCTTCGTGAGTGTCGTAATGAGGACGCGCTCGTGAGCCTCCTCACGCTTATGGATCTCCCCGAGCAGGTCATCCATCTGTCCTTCGATGGGACGCACCTCGATGGAAGGATCCAAGAGCCCCGTCGGGCGGATGATCTGCTCCGCCAGGTTCGTCTGGACGCCCATTTCATACGGTCCCGGCGTCGCCGACACATAGATGATCTGATTGATCCGTTCGGTGAATTCGTCAAAAGTCAGCGGACGGTTATCCAGCGCAGACGGCAGGCGGAAGCCATAGTCGACGAGCGTGCTTTTTCTCGACTGGTCGCCATTGTACATCGCGCGCAGCTGCGGTACCGTCACATGCGACTCATCGATCATGATGAGGAAATCTTCAGGGAAGTAGTCCAGAAGCGTAAATGGCGGCTCGCCAGGCTTCCTGTCCGACATGTGGCGGGAATAATTCTCGATGCCGGAACAGTATCCGACCTCCTGCATCATTTCCAGATCATAATTCGTCCGCTGCTCCAGACGCTGCGCCTCCAAGAGCTTATCCTGATCCCTGAGCTCTTTGAGCCGCCCATCCAGCTCCTTCTCGATAGACGTGACGGCACGGCGGAGCTTATCCGAACTGGTGACATAGTGCGATGCCGGGAAAATGCCGATGTGATTTCTCTCGGCGACCGTCTCCCCTGTCAGGACATCGAACTCCGTCAGGGAGTCGATCTCATCACCGAACATTCCGATCCTGACGGCGACATTGTTTTCCGATGCAGGAAATACATCGATCGTATCTCCCCGCACACGGAAGGTATCTCGCGTGAAATTCATGTCATTCCGCATATACTGCATACTGACGAGCTTTTCCAGGATCTTGTCGCGCTCGATCTCCTCGCCCGGCCTGAGCGAGAGCCCCATAGAGCTGTAGTCCTCCGGATCACCCAAGCCGTAGATACAGGACACCGATGCCACGATGATGACATCCCGCCGCTCGAAAAGCGCCATCGTCGCAGAGTGGCGCAGGCGGTCGATCTCCTCATTGCGTGACGAATCCTTCTCGATATAGGTATCCGTCTGCGGCACATAGGACTCCGGCTGGTAGTAGTCATAGTAGGAAACGAAGTAGTACACCGCATTGTCAGGGAAGAAATCCTTGAATTCACTCGCCGTCTGCGCCGCCAGCGTCTTATTCGGAGAAATGATGAGCGTCGGACGCTGCACCTCTTCAATGACCTTCGCCATCGTGAAGGTCTTCCCCGTCCCGGTCGCACCGAGCAGCACCTGCGCCCATTCGCCATTCCTGAGTCCGCTCACCAGAGACTTCACAGCCTTCGGCTGATCCCCCATCGGCTGGAACGGCGCTTTCAGCGTGAAAGGCACTGCCGGCTCTGTATATTCTCTTTTGATCCGCGAATGATCCATACCCTCGCCTCCATTTTCTTTTATCGATATTTATCTATGTATTATAGCATAGATGGGAAGGGGTGACTAGGGAAAACGCTCCTCTCCCATGACTTTCATCCCTCTACGAGAGCCAACCTCCGCCCCTTCGGGGCACCTCCTTCCATGGGAAGGAGGGAGAATGCCGCTTCACGAGCTCCACATGAAGATGGCTTTCGATACGAAAATGCCGCTTCCCCACATTCGTCATTTCGAGCGAAAGCGAGACATCTTTTTCGTTCGCGGCAAGGCAAAGGATGTGAGAGGAACGGCAAGCGGGAAACACCGTACTCCCTGCGCCCCCCAAAACGGTGTTTCATGCAGACCGTTCCACACAGGAAAAGGAACACGGCAAATGAAAAGATCCCTCGGCTGCGCTCGGGATAACGATACGAGAATACTATCTTCTAAAAAAGGCGGCGAAGCCGCCACCTCAACCCTGAACCTTGAACCCGGAACCAAATGAAAGCAAAGTAAAAAGGGGCTGTGAAGAAATGAGGATTCATTTCTTCACAGCCCCTTTTTCATCGGCAGTATTGTCCCAGAGCCTCGATGACACGATCGATCTCTATCGGTTTCGTCAGGTGAGCATTCATACCGGCTTCGATGCATTTTTTCGCATCTTCATCGAAAGCATTCGCCGTCATGGCGATGATGGGAATGGTTTTCGCATCCGCTCTCGCAAAGCTGCGAATGACCCTTGTCGCGGTCATGCCGTCCATGACAGGCATCATGATATCCATGAGGATGGCATCGAAGGTGCCCGGGATCTTATTTTTGAAAAGATCGACAGCCTGTTTGCCATCGCCCACGACGGTGACGCGCGCCCCCTTATCGGTGAGGAGCATCTGCGCGATCTCTGCATTCAGCTCATTATCCTCGACCAGCATCAGGTGCAGACCTGCGATATCCACATGTCCCTTTTCCTTCGGCTTCTCTTCCTCAGCGGGCGCGATCTCGCAGGGGATCGTGATGACGAAGGTCGAGCCCTTCCCCTCTTCACTGGTGATAGAGATGGTTCCCCCCATCGCATCGATGAGTCTCTTCACGATGGCCATACCGAGGCCCGTCCCCTGATATACACTGCGGGCATCCTGTCTTTCCTGGGTGAAGGGATCGAAAATATGAGCCAAAAACTCTTTGCTCATACCGATACCGGTATCTGAAGCGGTCCATCGATAGGTGCAGCGATTTCCGCTCGTCCCCAGAAATTCCACCTTTGTCAGGATGCGGCCGCCCTTTTTATTGTACTTGATGCAGTTTCCTAAAATATTAAGAATGATCTGCCTAAGATGCAGGGGACTGCCGTACACGAAGGGTACCGGGAACGAGTAATCCTTCACTTCATCGATCCACTCGAGCCCTGCTTCCACCACACGGTCAGAGAGGATGCTGCGGATGTCATCTCTCTGCTCAGAGAGAGAGAGCCGCTCACGGGAGAGGATGACGCCGCCGGATTCCAGCTTGCTCATCTGCAGGATGTCATTGATGAGGGAGAGCAGATGCTTCGCTGCCGCTTGCATCTTTTTCTGGTTTTCAAAGACCAGCTCCTTGTTATCGAAGTGATCTTCATTGATCTGCAAAAGACCGATGATGCCGTTCAGCGGCGTACGGATATCGTGGCTCATGCGGGAGAGGAATTCCGTCTTCACGCGATTCGCAGAGCTCATTTCATCCAGAGCGGCCTGCAGCTTTGCCTGCCGCTGTTCCTCCATTTCATGCATTTCTGTAGTATCTTTCAAAAGGACGATGGCCTGCACGACGGGCATATCTTGTCCGGCATCCGTATCATAGACGGTGATGCGCGTCATAAGGATCAGCTTACGGACCCAGCGGATCGTGCCATCCTTTTCCCGCACTCCGTACTCTGCTGAGAATTGCCGGTCACCCGCTTCGAAGCGCTTCAAAAGATCGGTCACACTCATGGCGATGCGGTAGCACCCCTGTGTCTGTCGTGTGATCTGCATCATATGGGCTTCGCAGTAGGCCTGATACGAGCATGGCAGCGAAGGTGCCGCAAAGAGGCGCGCATGTGCTTCCTCCTTCCCCGGAAGCACGATATCCCTTTCCAGCCTGTCATGGGTCAGATCGACCATATAGATACAGTCCGCCATATCCAGCATGGCATCCACATAGCTGTCATTTTCCAGAATGGACTGCTTCAGCTGCTCATAGTAGAGGGAGAGCGCTTCCTTCGCCCCCAAAGGCGCATCCTCCGCCCGGCGGACGTGCTGAGACGCAAGAAGGACATGATGAAGCTGCCCCTCGCGATCAAAGTCCACGGGAATGACGACGAGACGGCGTAATTCCGCCCCCTCCTTCGGCGTAAAGGAAAGGTCCAGCGCATCCTCCCTATGAAGGATCGACTTCTCCAGTGCCTCCTTCGAGAGTGCGCTCTGTATGCGCTCCCGGTCTGCCCCTTCGATCTCCTCCGCGAGCTGCAGCACGGCTCCGGAATAGCTGCCCTCAGACGCAAGAGGGAAATCGCTCCTCGCACGGATCGTGCGATAGGCGTCCATCTTCAGATCACAATACAGACAATTTGCGAAATTCTTCCGATAACGGCTTAGCATTTTCAGCAGACGCAGCGAAAGACGCCTCTCCGCCTCTGCCTCCTTGCGCTTCGCATGGTTCTTCTGGATATACATATGCTTATCGGCCTTCGCGAAAAGCTCTCGCATGGACGCCTCAGGGTCATCCTTTGCCAGCACATATCCCGCCGCATAAGAAAGCGGCGAATCCGTATGCTCTTTTGCTTCCTCTGCCAGCTTTGCACGCAGATCTTCCAGAAGCTTCTCCATGCCCGTCTCGGAGAGGCCATGCGTCACCATCAAGAATTCATCCCCGCCAAGGCGGCCGACGAAATGCTCCTCCGGTACGGTCGCCCGAAGAGCGGTCGCAAAACGACGGATGTATACATCCCCCGCCTCATGTCCTCTGCTGTCATTGATGCGGCGAAGATCATTCAGATCGAAGCTCACTACGCCCATATCCAAAGAAACAGGCGCATTCAGGATCTCTTCACACCGGTTCTTATTCGGAAGCCCCGTCGCCGCATCCAGATATGCCTTCTTCTGCAGCGTGCGGTTCTCGATCAGCCTCTTCAGCGCCTTGAAAAACTCAAGACCGATCAGGATCATCAGCGCGAAGATCACCAGCGTGATGCCCTTCTCCAGCACAGCCAGATCCTTCGCCTGCTTCTCAGAGTACACTTCGGCAAGCGCGGTCGCCTCATCACAGATCGCGAAGAACCGCTCAGTCACAGTGATCAGGTAGGAGTCCGCCTTCCCCGTACGGCGAAGTTGGATGATCTCCTGCTTGACCTGCAGATAGTAGCCGCTTAGCTCCTTCATCTTATCCTGGAAATCCGGATCCGACAGGCGCACCAAAGACAGCGATGCATCCCCCTCTCGAAGCCCCTGAATATACGCCTCGATCTCGCGGCGCATCTCATCCTGCGGCTCACCCGCCATTTCCAGCTTCACCATCCGCTGCGTCGTCCCGCGCACCAGCCCGGCATAGTTTACCACGCGCGCCGTCCCCTGCATGTGCGACACGATGACCATCATCCAGACGATCAGCCCCATCAGGACCACTGCCAACACCGCGATCACGATGTGACAGAGACTGTATGTATTCTTCTCATGATTTTGCATGTAGTTTCCCCTATTTTGCATAATAATTATCATATATTGCATTATATGATAAACAGACAAAAAGGGGAAGAGAGAATAGGGAGTAAATTGCCATATCCCAGAAACCGCTCACAGGATCCATTCTCCTCTTGCATTCTCTCATCGATCCCTTCTTCCACAGGGAAAATGCTTCGCCCCTCGCAAAAAAATGACAAAAAATCGTGAGCCATCAGGCAGCACACTTACAAAGCAGAAAATGACCTGACGAGCTCCTGCGTATAGGGGTGTTGCGGGTGATGCAGCACATCTTCTGCCGCCCCGATCTCCACCAGCCTCCCCGCCGATAGGATGCCCACGCGGCGTGCCATCGCGGCAAGGACATCGAGGTCATGAGAAATGAAGAGATAGGCGATCTTCCGCTCCTCCTGAAGCTCTTGCAAGAGGGTCAGGATCTCCGCCTGCACCGACACATCCAGCATCGAAGTCGGCTCATCCAAGATCAGGACCTCCGGTGAGATGAGGAGCAAACGAGCAAGCGCCACACGCTGGAGCTCCCCACCGGAAAGCTCAGCTGGATAGCGCAAGAGCAGCTCGCGTCGAAGCTGGAGACGCGAAAGCATCTCTTGCATACGCTCCTCAAAGCGATCCATCTTCCCATATAGGCGTGAGGGCTCTTCGATGCTTTGACGGATCGTCATACGCGGATGAAGCGCGGCCGCAGGATTTTGAAATATCATCTGCATCGTGCGGCGTACCGCGAGCATCTCCTTCCCAGAAAGGCCGCCAAGCTCCGCCCCGTGATAGAGCACGACTCCTCCATCTGGCCTGAGAAGCTGCATCAGGATACGGATGAGCGTCGTCTTCCCCGCACCGCTCGTCCCCGCGATCCCCAGCGTCTCTCCTTTCGAAAGCGTGAAGGAAATATCCTTCAGTACCTCCTTCTTCACTTTCCGTATATATCCAGTCGTGAAGGATTTCGAAATATGCTGTACGTCTAAGAGCATGAGCGCTCCTTTCCTGAATAATAGTGACTGGTAGCTGGTGACTGGCGGCCAGGGATTAGGGATTAGTAGCTTGTCACTAGCCACTAGTCACTAGTCACTAGTCACTTTGACCCCCGCATTTCACAAAATGCCCCTCTCCCACTTTCCTCATCGTCTGCCTCTTCTCACAACCTTTTCCGCAGAATGCACATCGACTCCGAAAAATGCAGCCGCCGGTGAGGCGGGAAAGATCCGGTGGATTTCCGGAGATGGGATGAAGACCGCGGGAAGGCGCCGCGGCGAGAAGTCCCCGCGTATAAGGGTGGTATGGATTCTTGAAAATATCCTCTGTGCTCCCCTGCTCGAGGACTTCCCCGGCGTAGAGCACCACCACACGATCGGCGAGACATTCTGCCAGTGCGAGGTCGTGAGTGATGAGCAGCATCCCCCTTCCTGCCATCTTGATCTGAAGGAACATATCTGCCACCTGTTTCCTTACAAGCGGATCCAGGCCCTTCGTCGGTTCATCCGCGATGAGCCACTCCGGGGAAGGCAAGGTCATCATCGCCGCCATGACGCGCTGCGCCATCCCCCCTGAAAGCTGGTGCGGATAGGACCCGCACACGCGGACAGAATCTCCAAGACCGTACTTTTCCAGCTGCCCAAGAGCACTCTCCCTGCTCTTCTCTTTCCCCCAGCCCAGCCGCTTGCGCAAGACTTCTATCACCTGCCGTCCGACACGCATCAGCGGATCCATGGCAGAGATCGGATCCTGCGCGATCCAGCCGATGCGATCGCCTCGGATCTCATTCATTTCTTTCTCAGAAAGCAGGAGGAGATCATTTCCATCATAAAAAATGCTTCCTGTCATTCGCGCATTTTCCGGAAGAAGACGCATGATGGCCGTGCCCAAGATCGATTTCCCGCTCCCCGACTCGCCAAGGAGCGCCGTGATTTTCCCCTCGTGAAAGAGAAGATTTACATCACGAAGCACGCGGACAGCGCCCATCGGCGAAGGGAAAGTAACAGAAAGTTGCTTGACTTCGATATCCATAGAAAAGGCTCCTTTCAGGTAAGGGAAGTGTTACAGATTCTAAAGGTGCTGTGGAGAAGGGCTGCCCCCGCTCATGTGGTACAGTGAAACGGCAGCATAGTCTTAGCTTCCCATCGGGGACGCGCCCCGAAAGAAGCTATGCTCCGATGAAGCTCTCCGTCATTTCCTTAAGAATATTGCCCGCACAGGCGGACATGCAAAGCCCATCCCCTTCCCCCTCTTATCTCCTTATTCGTTCTCTCATCGCATCTCCCAGAAGATTGATAGAAAGGCAAAAAAGAGTGATGCCTGTACCGGGAGCGATCATCATCAGCGGGTATGAGCGGAAATAAGTCCTCGCATCAGAAATCATGACGCCCCAATCCGCCGTCGGAGGCGAGACGCCCAGTCCCAAGTAGGACAGCGCCGAAGCCGAGAGCAGCGAAGTCCCGATGCGGAGCGTCAATAGCACGATGACGACGGGAAGCACATTCGGAAGTACATATTTCCTTACGATGTACCCATGGGATGCCCCCAAGCTTTTGATGCTTTCCATGTAGAGCTCCCCACGAATACGTATGACCTCACTTCTCACGATACGCGAAAAACCCGCCCACGACGTCAGAGTCAATGCGATGATGAGACGGAAATTGTTCTCCGGAAGGATCGCCGCGACCGCGATCATAAGACTCATCCCCGGAAGTCCCTGAAATACAGCCACAAGGCACTGGATCCCCCGATCCACCCAGCCGCCAAAGTAACCGGATAGGATCCCCAGCATAAGGCCAAGGACCATGGTACAAAACGCCGCCACAAAGGCAAAAGCCACTGACGTCCGCGCCCCATAGATGGTACGGGAAAGAATATCACGTCCCAGCGCATCCGTCCCCAGCCAGTGTGAGGATGACATGCCTTCCAGGATTTCCTCCGTAGACACCGCGGTGGGATCATAGGGCGCGATCCATGGGGCAAAAAGCGCGAGGAATACGATCCCCATCGCCAGAAAAAGCGCCATTCCATAGATCCAGTGAAGCTCCTTCTTCATCAGCCCTCCCTCTCTTTCGGGCTCAGCAAATAGTAGCTGAGATCCCCCAGATAATTAAATACGATGAAAACGGTCCCACTGACCAGCACATAGCCCTGAATCACCGGATAATCCCGTCCCCAGATCGCCGAGAGTACATAGCTTCCAAGACCGGGTATGGAAAAAAGATTCTCGATAATGACCGAGCCGCCCAGGATCGAGGCAAAAAACGTCCCCAGCATAGTAATGACCGGCATCAGCGAATTGGGCAGGACATGATAGATCTCTATATACGAAGCGGAGAGCCCCTTCGCTCGCTCTGTCAGAAGAAAGGGCTTCTCCATCACCGAAAGGACCGACGTCTGCTCCAGACGCAGCACCGCAGACGCCGTCCCTGCTGCCAGTACAAAAGAGGGCAATATCATGTGGAGCGCATCGCCATACCCGGAGGAAGGCAGGAGCTGCCACTCTTCCGAAAAGATCAGCATCATCATGATCCCCAGCCAGAAAGACGGCATAGAAATAAAGAAGAGTGCCACGAGCTCAAGTCCGATCTCTGCCGCATGACCTTTCCTGCGCGCCGCCCATATGCCCGCAGGGATGCCGAGCAGGATCACCCATCCCATCGCCCAGAGAGCTAAGTGGAGGGTGACGGGAAATCTTCGCATGAGCTCGGACAGCACCGGTCTATGTGTCAGATACGATACACCCAGATCTCCCACTGCCGCATGTGTGAGCCAGCTCCCATACTGCATCCAAAAAGGCTGATCCAGCCCCATGCTCTCCCGCATCGCAAGAAGCTCCGACTCTGTCGGTTCTGCCGTCCCGTCCATCGTAAGGACCGCCATCGCCGGATCTCCGGGCGCAAGCACGCCCAGAAGGAACGCCAAGATCGTGAGTCCGATGAGAAAAGGGATCAGGAGAAAAATGCGCCGAACCGCATAGATCAGAAAAGATTTCATGAGATGTGCCTCCTTTCGTGAATCACTGACACGAGGGCCATTCCAAGCACAGAAGGACGAATCCACCCGTCAAGACGCAGCACAAAGAAATTTCATAGAAGAAAAGCGCCGACCTATCGCCGATGCCTTTTCCTACTCCTTCCACGCCACCTTGTCCAGCGTAATGCCATAGACCGCCGCATGGTAGCCTGTGATTTTTTTCGAACAAACAGCGAGATTCTCATCTTCCAAGAGCGGGATGACCGCCGGATGGAGGAGCAGCTCTTCCCGGATCTCATGGTAGAGCACCTGCCGATCTTCGATCTCATAGGTATGAGTCAGCGCATCAAAGGCTGCATCTATTTTCGGATTGGCATAGCAGAAATGGCTGGCAAGATTCGTCGCACCTTCGCTATGAAAGAATTCTCTCAAAAGCGAAGTCGGATCGAGATTTCCGAGCCCCCTCGTCACTATAGCGAGATCGTAATCCACTTCCTTCATCATTTTCCTTGACGTCAGACCATCCACCATCACGATCTTGACATCCAGCCCGAGATCTTTCAGCTCCGCCTGCAGAAATTCTGAAATGACCTTGTAAGGGTAGCGCTCGGCGCCATACTGCGGGAGGAGGAATTTCACCTCACACCGGGCATCCCCAAGCACTTCTCGCGCAAGTGCCTTCGCCTCAGCAGGATCATAGATCGGCGGCTCCGGCCGCGAAAAAGGATTCGTACTATTCAAGAAGCTCCGCGTCGGTGTAGCGAATCCCGCAAAATAATACTTCACGATCTTTTCCCTATCGATGGTCAGATCGAGAGCCCTTCGCATGCGTTCATCGGAGAAAGGGAAACGGCCGCCATTGACAGAAAGATAGTGGGAAATCGTCGAGTGCGCACTGTCTACCGAGAAATCCTCCGTCCGCGTGAGTTCCCTCACCATCATCGGTGTCAGTCCGCCCAGATCTAAGACCCCCTGCACCTCTCCCGAACGCATCGCCGAATATCGCGCCTCCGCCGAAGTGATCACACGAATACGGATCCGCTTCGCCTTTGCTTTTTCACCATGGTATCCATCAAAGCGCGAAAGGAGCGTATAGTCGTCCGCCTTCCTGTCAATGATCTGAAAAGGCCCTGTGCCCGCTGCGATTTTCGTGAAGTCTCCCGTTTCTCTATCAAAAGAAGCCGGACTGAACATCGCGCTCCCCCAGCCCGCCATGCGATAGATCAGCATGGGGACAGGCCGCTCGAAATACAGATGGAGCGTGTAGTCATCGTCCGCCTTATAACGGACAAGCCCCGGGTAAATGCGCGAGACCAGATAACCATAGAAGGAAGATGGCTTGTACCCCATGTGCGTCACGCGGTAGAAATTCTCTCGCGCCGCATGTGCATCGAAGGGAACCCCGTCATGGAACTTCACCCCCTTCTTCAGATGAAAAATCCACTCCGTCTTCTCCGCATTCGCCTCCCAAGACTCGGCAAGCATCGGCATGACTTTCCCATCGTCAGAAATCCCGACCAGCGACTCCCAAGTCTTTAGGATCACTGTGGAGTAGTAAGGATCCTTCTCCCCCGGCGAAAGATCCCGCCCCGCCGCGAGTACGATCTCTTTCTCCTCTCCCGTCTTCGGCGTGTCCCCACAGCCCGCGAAAGCGAGCGGGAATAGCAGGAGGAAAAAGAGAGATAGATAGCGAAAGAAAATACGCATAGGGATTCACCTCTTTTCTTGTGGAAACACTTTTGGACAATAGGGGAATAGGCGGCCGCAAGGCCGCCTATTATTATAG
>ERZ1023830.212-NODE-212-length-18061-cov-57.157336_pt1 | contig 18061 bp, 19 predicted proteins | sample MGYA00380381_ERZ1023830 | MGnify/ENA primary metagenome ERZ1023830 (study PRJEB33179, sample SAMN07449067) | human gut metagenome | biome: Human-gut; feature: Human associated habitat; material: Faeces | host: Homo sapiens | place: India:Kasaragod | collected... | reverse complement strand
GAACGCGAAAGGTTTTACCGACTTTTTTCATTTATATGCGGATAATCATTTAATTGAAAATAAGCAAACCAACAATAATTAGTCATACTTTTTTCAATACGACACCGCATTTTTCATGCTTTTCAGACGTGGAGAGCCTACAACCGCCCTTCTTCGCGATAGCTGTAATAGCTGCCATCAGTGATGATGACATGGTCAAGAAAATAGATACGCATCAGCTCGCAGGCCTTGCGGATGCGGTCGGTGAGTTGGTCGTCCTGCCGACTGGGACGCTTGCTGCCACTGGGATGGTTGTGACAGACAGCAAGGATCGTGGTGTTGCAGAGCAGCGCGTCCTTGATAATGATACGCACGTCGACGGCCGTCTCCGTGATGCCACCGTGACTGACGCACTCTTCCTTGATGAGTTTAAACGACTGGTTAAGCATCAGGATGTGAAACTCTTCCACGTCAAGATCTTGCAACTTGGGATGCATCAGGTTGTAGATGGCTGTAGCGGAGCCGAGATCAGGGCGCTCCTCGGCAACGGTGTCTTTGCGACGCTTGCCGAGTTCACAGGCCGCAAGGATGGTGATAGCTTTGGCCGGACCCATGCCATGATAGCGGCACAAGTCGTTTACAGTCTTCTTGCCTAAGGTATTGAGGTTGTAGTTGCAGTCGCTGAGCACCGTACGCATCAAGTCTACGGCACTCTGCCGGTCAGATCCGGAACCAATGAGAATGGCAAGCAGCTCGGCATCGCTGAGCGCTGCGGCTCCGAGTCGCATCATTTTCTCACGCGGCCGGTCCTGTTCGTCCCAATGATTAATGCTGAGTTTTTCCATCCTTCAACACCTTTATGGCTATCCGTTGACAATCTTTCATGCCATCATTGGGTGCCGGGTTGATGCCAAGCAGACGGCAGACCAAAGCATAAACGGCGGTATTGGAGAACGCTCCGATATCCTCGCCACCTCGGACATCGGGTCCCATGGCACGGAAGAGGGCGTGCATGTCGCTGTAGGCCGGGTCGAAGCCATGCACACCTCCATCGTGGCAGGTCTCGTCGGTGAAGAGAAAGCCCTCGTCGGGCAGCACCAGCACGTCGCCAATATTCGGATCAGACTGATAATGAAGCCACTGGGGAATGTCTGCCTTGCGCCACACATGCAGGTGGGCAACATGACTCAAAGCTGCCACGATACTGTCCTGCTGCCAGCGCTGCGCTGCATAGATATTGGCCGGGAGGTTGCCTTCGATCGATTGATACCAGTCTTTATGAAGATAGCGGCTGACGGTGATCTGGCGCGAGGGCGTAAACCACGTCATGCCATGGTCGGAGACGATGACAAGGTTGACGCTGTTCTGCAGTCCCGCCTTACCGACACGTGTCCACAGACTGCCCAGCAGTGAGTCGATGCGCTCCACGGCAGCTCGCGTCTGCTTGGCTTGCGGACCATAGTTATGCCCGCTGGCATCAGGCTCTTCGAAATAGGCCATGATGAGGTCGGGGCAATTCTTTGCCGTCAGTTGCTGCATGATGCCGTCAACACGTTGGCTGAAAGTGAGATGGGGCTTCTCGTCGTAGCGGTGCCAGATGTCGGGATAGTGACCGTCGACAGCCACGTCAGATCCCGGCCAATAAAAGACTGCCGTATGCAGTCCTTGGCGCTGGGCTGTGAGCCAAAGCGGTTCGCCATGATAGAAGTGGGCGTCGAACTTGGTCTTGGGATTGGACAATGAGAAGCGTGCTCCCGTGGCACGGTCGAGAAACGAGTTGGCGATGATGCCATGATGCTCGGGCCGCAGTCCGGTGGCAAGGGTATAGTGGTTGGGAAAAGTCTTTGAGGGGAAAGAGGGAACGAGCTCACCCTTGACACCCTGACGGGCCATCAGGTCGAGAAAGGGCGTGTCGTACATCTCGGCATAGTCCCAGCGAAAGCCATCACAAGAGATGACTATGGTGGTCTTCTTGGCCAAGGCGCTCACCATGCCGGACATCCATAAGATGGCAAGGAGCACTGCAGTCTTTACCATGCGGTAAATATTTCGGTTCATAGGCTGTCTTTTATAGGGTTGGAAATAGATGGAAGCAACAAGACTACTTGTAGAAGTTCTTCTCGTATGCTGCAAATTCGTCTTTGCCACGCACGCACCGTCGCCACCATGCCTGAAGGAAGCCACAACCGTAGCCCATGAGCTGAGTGAAGGCAGCGCGCACGCTGAGCAGTCCGATCTTTACGCTGTGGTTCTGACACGCAGAGTCTGCAAAGATCAGCAGACTGTAGAGTATCAATGGTGCCAAAGCCAGTTCCATAGCATCGAGTCCCCAACTGCTCGCGTCAAGTGCTTCTGAGAATAAGTAGGTCAGGAGGCCATCGACAAACACTAACGCCAAAAAGGCCACGCCAAGCGTGAAGACCATCGGCAAGAGATGGACGAGCTTGAGGCTTTCGGGATATTTCTTGTAGAGGTTGATACGGGCGATGCCACTGTTGAACACCTGTCGCCAGAACTTGCGGAAGTCTGTCCTGCGCTTGTGATAAACCCATGCGCCGGGGAAAAGACGGCAGTGACAGCCGGCCTTGAAGATGCGGATGGAGAAGTCAATGTCCTCGCCGAAGCGCATCTTGGAGAAGCCGCCGAGTCGTTGGTATACGTCGCGACGGATACCCATGTTGAAGGAACGGGGATAGAACTTGTCGAGTTTCTTCTTTCCACCACGGATGCCGCCGGTGGTGAAGAAGCTCGTCATGGAATAGGAAATAGCTTTTTGAGTCGGACTAAACGAGTCAGCAGCACGGTCGGGACCGCCGAAAGCCTCACAGGGCTCACGCCGCAACTCGTCGTCAACGGCTTGGAGATAACCGGGAGGAACCACCACGTCGGAATCGAGAATGATGACATACTCACCACGCGCGCGCTCCACGCCATAGTTGCGGCTCTGTCCGGGTCCGCTGTTTGGCTTACAGAAATAGTGAAGGTCGAGTTTTCCCACATAGCGCGCGCAGACGTCGTGGCAAGGCACTTGCGAGCCGTCCTCAACAATGACGACTTCAAAAGCGCTTAACGACTGGCATGTCAGACTGTCCAACAGCTCGTCAACCTCGTCGGGACGGTTGAAGACAGGAATGACAAAAGAGTATTTCAAAGGCTGCTCCATAGTAATAGAATTCTCCAAGACACTGACCGGCCTCCGGAGAGAGCGGTCGTTAACAAAAAAACCACCCTTCGCAAAAGGAAGGATGGCGTAAGGCTTAGTGCCCAATTATTTCTCGCTCACGCGGCCCACGTAGCTGCCGTCGCGTGTGTCGACCGTGATGGTCTCTCCCTCATTGATGAACAAGGGCACACGGATCTCAGCGCCAGTCTCGAGAGTGGCGGGCTTTGTAGCATTGGTAGCTGTGTTGCCCTTCACACCCGGCTCGCTGTGAGTGATCTTCAGGTTGGTCTTCACCGGCATCTCAGCAGAGAGGATGGTGCCGTCAGAAGTGTCGGTCTGCACGTCAACGACGTCGCCTTCCTTCATAAACTCCCAGCCAGTGATCATGTCCTTGGCGATAGGGATCTGCTCGAAAGTCTCCTGGTTCATGAAGATATAGCCAGTAGGATCCTCATAGAGATACTGATAAGGACGATGCTCCACGCGTACGTCATCGAGCTTGAAGCCGATCTGGAATGTACGCTCCAGCACGCGGCCGTCAGCCACGTTCTTCAGCTTGGTGTTCATGACAGTATTGCCCTTTCCTGGCTTACGATGCTGGAAGTCAACGCACTTCCAAATGCCGCCGTCCATGCGGATGCATGTACCGATCTTAATTTCCTGTGAATTAATCATTGTGTGTATATTATAAGTATATTATCATGCTTTTGCAGGTGCAAAGTTACTATAATTTTAGATAAAAACATCTTTTTAGCACTGAAAAATCACTTAATTCTTTGTCATCTCGAAAATTATGCGTAATTTTGCAAGCCATAAGAAGGGCAAAGGCTCGAAAAGAGAAGAAACAAATAATAAATTAACAATAAATAAAGATGAAAAGAACATTTCAGCCTCACAACCGCCGTCGCGTCAACAAGCACGGTTTCCGCGAGAGAATGGCCACAAAGAATGGCCGTCGCGTGCTGGCTTCCCGTCGCGCTCATGGCCGCAAGAAACTGACCGTCTCTGACGAGAACCACGGCAAGTAACTCCTTAGCGTCTATGCGCAAGGCAGCAAAAAGCAGCAAGGATAACACATCCTTGCTGCTTTTGCCGTATCTAAGGTAGCTATTACAACGCATCTAACATGGCTGCCAAACATACCGAAGGCAGCTCTAAACATATCTAAGACGGTTACTCCAAAAAGAGTCGCCGTCGCATACAAGGAAAAAGAAAATATTCGCTGCTTTTATTTTGTATTTCGCGCGGTTTACATTACCTTTGTATTAAATAAAGTATCGATGACAGCATCAGAATTCTTAGGCAAGTTCAAAAGTACCTATCTTTGGGGAAACCTCGCGGAGATGGCCGTCGTGGTCGTCGCGCTGGCTTTGGGCTTCCGCTTTGGCATTGACTTGTATACCCACCACGGCGAGTCGATCCCCATCCCCAATATTCTGCACAAGCGATACGCAGATGCTGAGCAGATCGTCAACAACCTGGGACTGGAGATAGAGGTGACCGACACGGGCTATGTGCGTTCTCTCCCACCCGGAGCTATCCTCGAACAGACACCGGGACCCGGTGAGCGCGTCAAGTCGGGACACATTATCTATGTCACCATCAACGCCGCTCACTCTCCCACGATCACCCTGCCCGACGTCATCGACAACAGTTCGCTGCGTGAGGCAATGGCAAAACTGACAGCCATGGGATTCAAACTGGGCAAACCGCAATCGATACCCGGAGAAAAAGATTGGGTCTACGGCATCACCGTCAACGGGCGGCACGTGGTGGCCGGCGACAGAATTCCGGTCGACGCCACGCTGATCATACAAGTCGGTGACGGGCAGCTCGACCAGAGTGACGACATCAACTATGTCGACCCGGACATGGAAAACGACAACGCCAACGACGAGAACGGAGATGTGGACAACTTCCAGGAGATCCCCACACCTCCCGACCAGCCCGAAAACAACAATACGGAGGAAAACACCAATACGGGCGAATAAGTCCGCTTGGCACCTTTCTCTTCAACAAAACTTCAACAGACATGGCAGAAGACAACATATTCTCAGACTTGCTGGACGATGAGCTGGAGCAGACCGAAGACAACGAACGCGACGACCAGAATCCTTCCGACGGCAACCGATATGAGCATTGGCGCATCGTCGTCGACGCAGGACAGGCGCCCGTGCGCATCGACAAGTTTCTGGCCGAACACATGCAGCACTCCAGCCGCAACCGTATCCAAACAGCTGCCGACGCCGGATGTATATGCGTAACTGGCAAGGCTGTCAAGAGCAACTATAAGGTGCGGCCAGGAGATGTCATCACACTCCTGCTCGACCATCCCAAGCACGACACCAGTATCGTGGCGGAGGACATTCCACTCAACATCGTCTATGAGGACGACGACCTGATGGTGGTCAACAAACCGGCAGGCATGGTGGTGCACCCGGGAGCAGGAAACTTCACTGGCACACTGATCAATGCCGTGGCCTGGCATATGCGCGACGTACCTGCCTTCGACGCCAACAACCCAGAAGTGGGACTGGTCCACCGCATCGACAAAGACACGAGCGGACTGCTCGTCGTGGCGAAGACACCGGAGGCAAAAACGGCCCTGGGTAAACAATTCTTCCACAAGACGACCCACCGCTCCTATAACGCGCTCGTTTGGGGACACATCATGGAAGACGAGGGACGCATAGAAGGCAACATCGGACGCGACCCGAAAGACCGACTGCACATGAAGGTCTTCGACCCGGAATCGGGTATCGGCAAGCCGGCCGTCACCCATTATAAAGTATTGGAGCGCTTCGGCTACACTACCCTCGTGGAATGTATACTCGAGACAGGACGCACACATCAGATTCGCGCCCATATGAAGCACATCGGGCACCCGCTCTTCGGTGATGAGAGATACGGTGGAACTGAAATCCTGCGCGGACAGCGCAGCGCTTCTTACAAGGCTTTCATCAACAACTGTTTCAAGATCTGTCCACGTCAGGCGCTGCACGCCAAGACTCTTGGCTTTGTGCATCCCCGCACCCATCAGCAGATGGACTTCGACTCACCATGGCCCGAGGACTTCGCCACACTCATTGACAAATGGCGCACATTCATCAAGGGAACGAATAGAATGTTGAATGATCAATGACAAATAATGACTTGAGAAATGGAGAGTGTGCAATGGTGAATGATGAATTGAGAAATATTGAATGATGAATTGTTCAGTGGTGAATAACAGTACTAAATAAAGAATTAACGAAAAACAAATGATATGAAAGATTTAAAGAGAAACATTGCCATCGTCTGCGGTGGCGACTCATCCGAGCACGACGTATCATTGCGCTCAGCACAAGGTCTGTATTCCTTCTTTGACAAGGAACGCTACAACGTCTATATCGTTGACGTGAAAGGACAGGACTGGCATGTCAACTACGAGGACGGCGACATTGCCAAGATCGACCGCAACGACTTTTCTTTCGTCAACAAGGAAGGAAAAGCCGTTGTCTTCGACTATGCTTATATCACTATCCACGGCACTCCAGGCGAAAACGGCATTATGCAGGGCTACTTCGATCTGATTCATCTGCCCTACTCTACAAGTGGTGTACTCGTGGAGGCTATGACTTTCAACAAATATGTGCTGAACAATTATCTTCGCGGCTTCGATGTCAACGTTGCCGACAGCATTTTGCTGCGCCTTGGCGAGAGCTACGATGCCGCTGCCATCGAGAAGCGCTTGGGTATGCCGGTCTTTGTTAAGCCTGCTGCCGACGGCTCAAGTTTCGGTGTATCTAAGGTGAAGAATGCTGATCAGCTGGCTCCCGCTCTGCGTGTCGCCTTCATGGAGAGCAGCGAGGTGATGATTGAAGGATTCATGAAGGGTACAGAGATTTCGATCGGTTGCTACAAGACGAAGGATAAGGCAGTCGTCTTCCCGGCCACAGAAGTCGTGACGAAGAACGAGTTCTTTGACTACGACGCTAAATACAACGGCCAGGTTCAGGAAATCACTCCTGCCCGTCTCAGCCCTGAGACCGCAAAGAAAGTTGCCGACGAGACCAGCCACATCTACGACATCCTTCATTGCAACGGCATCATCCGCATCGACTATATCATCAGCAAGGACACTGATGGCAAGGACAAAGTCAACATGTTGGAGATCAACACCACGCCGGGTATGACGCCTACAAGCTTCATCCCACAGCAGGTAAAGGCTGCCGGACTGAGCATGAAGGACGTACTCACGGACATCATTGAGAACCAATTCTAAGCAAGAACAACACATACACCTTATATATTATGTGTAAGACACATATATAAATAAGGTGTATGCTTCTATCTCACAGCAATGCGCCAACTGATATCAAAGCAAAGCGATACCAACCAAAAAGAGGAATGCTCCGAAAAGCATTCCTCTTTTTGGTTGGTCGGGATGACCGGACTCGAACTGGCGACCCCTACGTCCCGAACGTAGTGCGCTACCAACTGCGCTACATCCCGATGCAGTCGCATGAAGAAGCAACAAAGCACCTCTTTCTGTTTTGCGGTTGCAAAGGTAGTACTTTTTTTTGAATTAGACACAATTTTATTGAGAAAAATTTGCGAGGTTGATAAAAAAGTGCTACCTTTGCACTCGCATTTCAGAAATATCACTCCATAACAATGAGATGCAGTAAGTAGTGGGTGCCTTAGCTCAGGTGGTAGAGCAATGGACTGAAAATCCATGTGTCCTTGGTTCAACTCCAAGAGGCACCACTTCCTCCTTTCATTCAATCCGGTTCTTGTCGTTTGACGGGGCCGGATTTTTTTGTATCTACTAATGCAAAAATACTGATGGACGTAGTTGTTACTTCACGTACGGAAGACCGTCTTACAGTTTCTTTATGGGATCACGAGCAAGAGAAGCATAGCCACGAACCATACAGCAGCCACACCCCACGGCATACGATCGTAGCGTTGCAACACGTGAGCAGGACATAAAGAGATGACAATGTGGGCTACAAAAAAGCCGACAGCTGCTCCGCAGAGGACATCACCAAGGTAATGGACACCGAGATAGATGCGGGAATAGCAGATGGTGATCGCAAAAAGAGCAAGCACAAAACGCATGAGCCTGTCGCGATAGATATAACTCAAAAAAGTGACAAGACAGCAGATGTTGGTCGCATGGCCGGACACAAAACCGTAGTGACCACCATGATAATCATTGACATAGTGAAGCATTGGGGCCAACACGAGATTGTGGGACGGACGGGGGCGCGCTACCAACGGCTTGATGATACTTGAGGAAAGCTGATCGGTGAACGTGATCATTGCCGCAATGACAAGCAACAGCAGGAGACGGTCACGCCACGAGCCTTGATGCCATACCAGCGTGTAGCCTGCCAACACCGCTACCAGCGGCAACCAAGTCTTCATCTGACTATAACCATAGAAGAATCGATCCGCTACTGTGCCGCCATTAAAGTTGAGCAATACCATAGCGCGCGCATCTGCTGTTTGAAGCGCTGCAAGCAAAAACGGGTATTTCCCAAAGAGCGTATAGAGTAAAGCCCCGGACAGAAAGGCGATTGCTACGATGACCATCAACAAGTATGGCCATCTCAAGACAAGACTTTGTGTATTGGGAGCAGAATAGGAATATCTCATGCTTAGATTGTTTGATGCAAAGGTACTATATAATTCTGTAGAAATGTTGTATTTGCCTATAAAAATGTTCTAAATAGGATTATTATTACAGACTTTCGCATTTCTTAAACCTTGTATACATGAAAAAAGCCTGGGAGAAGCAACGTAGCGCTTTCCCAGGCTTGATAAATTGAACCGCCCTCAGCAATAGACTGAGGCCGTACTTAGTGCTTACGAGTTTACAGCAGTCCAGGCAGTTGGAAGAGTTTGATACCGTTGCTGCCCTTGACAAGGATGTAGTAGCCCTTCGGCTGCTCCTTGGCAATAGCGGCTTTAACCTCTTCGACATCCTTGAACTTGCGGAAGTCGCAGTCGGTCTTACCAAACTCCTCACCGACGAGCCAAACCTTGCTGAAATTGTCTTTCCCGAGCGTGTCCACCACCTTTTGGTGCTCTTCCTGGCTCACGCTGCCAAGCTCTCGCATGTCGCCAAGAATCACTATCTTTGGCTGCTTGACGGTGATGCGCCGGAAGTTGTCGAGGGCAGCGGCCATACTCGTCGGATTGGCATTATAGGCGTCGACGATGAGCCAGTTGCGCTCAGTCTGTTCCAATTGTGAGCGGTTGTTACTTGGCTGATAGCTCTCCAAGGCGTGGCAGATCTGCTGCGGAGCCACGTCGAAGTGCAATCCTACGGCGATGGCGGCCAGCATGTTGTCCATGTTATAAGTACCTACAAGATGTGTGTGCACCTCATAGACATTGGGCTGACCGTCGACATGCCAGCTAAAGGTAAGGAAGGGCTCGCACACACCGACCTCGCCCTGCACCTGCGCGTCGCCGTCTGTGCCGTAGCTGACGATACGTTCCAGCTCACGCTGCTGCGCCATGTCAACGAGATGCTCATTACTGGTATTAAGGAAGACGAGTCCGTCGTGGGCTTTGAGGAAGTCATAGAGCTCGCCCTTGGTCTTCATCACGCCCTCAAATGATCCGAAACCCTGCAAGTGAGCGCGGCCAACGTTGGTGATCAGTCCGCATGTCGGCTCTACATAGTCGACCAGTTTCTTGATGTCGCCGGGATGCGAAGCGCCCATCTCCACCACAGCAATCTCATCGTCGGCGGTGAGCCGCAACAGCGTCTTGGGCACGCCCACGTCGTTGTTGTAGTTTGCCTCAGTATGCATCACGCGATATTTCTCAGCGAGCACAGCCGAGACGAGTTCTTTGGTCGTGGTCTTGCCATTGGTGCCGGTGATGCCGACAACGGGGATGGAGAACTGGCGGCGGTGCTCACGGGCCAGTTCCTTATAGGCGGTGAGGCAATCGTCGACGAGTATAAAGCGGTCGTTGCCCTCCTCGGCGTATTCCTTCTCATCAACAATTGCATAACTGCATCCTTTCTCGAGTGCGCTCTTGGCGAATTTGTTTCCGTCGAACGACGTACCTTTCAGCGCGATGAAGATGCTGTCCTTAGGACAGTCGCGGCTGTCGGTGGTCACCTGCGGATGCTGCAGGTAGAGCTGATATAATTCTTTTGCGTTCATAGTCTTGGGAAATGTGTTGATTCGTAGCCCCTATCTTCTTATAAGCACCTTTGTGCTACTATTCTATTTGGGCTTTTACAAAATCTTCTGGGGAACAGATAATGATTGGGTCACAAGCGGGGAAATCCTTCAAGTTGATGGTAACAATGCAGTCACAATCGTTCTCCAAAGCACAATAATACTGAAAACTATCTTCTATATCTTTGAAATTCTCATCTTTCAATGCGATTGCAGTCTGATCGTGGGATATGTCTACAATCTGAATATATTTCTCTAATTCAATGAGTAAGCGCCTGATCACATTTCTCTTCTCAGGCTCATGGATATTATTCTGCTTCAATCTGAGTCCAAGAAGATAAGCCACTGTTGACAGAAATATTGTAGAGATACAAGCTTCGAGCAAGCCCAATTGAGCGGCTCGCATGATCTTTCTCACTGCAACATAATGCGTCCCCTGTGTAAGGAACTCCATGACTATATTTGTGTCCAGAAAGACTCTCATAGATATTCTTCGTATTTCTGACTCAAATAATGCTCCTTCATTTTCTCGTCATCACCGGGCATAGTCTGTGAAAAGAGATCCATAAACTTGTCTGTAGGCAATGGACCGTCGTCAACATGGATTTTCTTAGTCGTCATGACCTGTGCTCCATGTTTCTTCTGCCAAGAAAGCTTTTTCAAGTATTCCAAAGCCTTCCGGAGGTAATCTTCACTATCTGCGAGATAGTTGAGATTACTATGGATTTCTGCATTGAGTTGTAGCGTTGTCATTACAATTCCTTTCTTTGCTGCAAATATACGAAAACAATTTTAAATCTCATGGGATAAGACCGAAAAAACAACGTAATTATTTGCATGATAGCGGAGAAATAGGTACATTTGCAAATAGTGTATACGATTTAGAAGTAATTACATTCATGAACCATACTATTAACGTGCGGGGGCGGTTGCTCTCGCTGGCTCGTCCTCAGGTGATGGGCATCCTCAATGTCACACCCGACTCCTTCTATAGCGGAAGCCGTAAGCAGACTGAGCGCGAGATTGCTGACCGCGCCAACGAGATCATAGCGCAGGGAGGAACCATCATCGACGTAGGAGCCTTCTCTACGCGCCCCGGTGCGCAAGAGGTAAGCGAGGAAGAGGAAGCTCAAAGACTGAAATGGGCGCTTGGCATTGTACGCCGTGAGCAGCCCGACGCTCCCGTGTCGGTGGACACCTACCGCCCGCTTGTAGCCCGCCAATGCATTGAGGACTGGGGAGCCGACATCATCAACGACGTGTCAGAAGGAGGCCTTACCGGTATCGTCAACACGCCAATTCACGAGACCGGCAGCATGTTTGAAGTGGTGGGACAGTTACGCGTGCCGTACATTCTCATGTCGGTGAAGTCCGACATCACAAGCATGATGCAAGCCTTCAGCCATGAAGTGCAGCAACTGCGCGACTTAGGTGCACGTGACATCATCCTCGACCCAGGCTACGGATTCGGCAAGACATTGGAACAAAATTATGCAGTCTTGCGCAACGCTGACAAGCTCCTAACGCTCGATCTGCCTGTACTTACGGGTGTGTCGCGCAAGTCTATGATCTTTAAGCTCGTCGGCGGCGATCCGACAACATCTCTTAACGGCACAACGGCCATCCACGCCATCGCGCTGATGAAGGGCTCCTCCATCCTGCGCGTCCATGATGTGAAGGAAGCCGCAGAGTGCGTAAAGATATACGATGAAATGATGAGTGTTGAATGATGAATGACTTCAATGATGAGTGTTGAATGATGAATGTTGAATATTCTCCACCCTGGGCACTGATTTATACATTATCATTTCTACACTATACATTATACACTACTTATGTTTTTTGAGTTTGGAATCAAGGATGTCATAGACATCTTCCTGGTCGCCCTGATGCTTTACTACATCTATCGGCTGATGAAGGAGAGCCGTTCGCTGAACGTGTTCTACGGCATCATCGTGTTTGTCCTCATCTGGCTCTTTGTCTCCCAAGTGCTGGAGATGAAGCTCTTGGGCAGCATCCTCAGCCAATTGGCCAGCGTGGGTGTCATCGGCCTGATCGTACTGTTCAAGGAAGAGATCCGCAAGTTTCTCTATCAGTTAGGTGCCCACCAACGCGTGAAGAGCATCATGCGCTTTTTCTCCCAACACAAGGACAACGGACGGGACGAAGACAAAGAGACCATCATGCCGATCGTGTGGGCATGTATGGATATGGCAAAGCAAAAGGTGGGTGCCCTCATCGTCATCGAGCGAGCCACGCCACTCGACGATATTGTACAGACCGGCGAACAGATCGACGCGCGCGTCAACAAGCTATTGATAGAGAACATCTTCTTCAAGAACTCTCCGCTTCACGACGGTGCCATGATCGTGTCGAAAAAACGCATCAAAGCCGCCGGATGTATCCTGCCTGTGAGCCACAATATGGACATCCCTAAGGAGTTGGGCCTTCGCCACCGCGCCGCCATGGGCATCTCGCAGGACTCCGACGCCATCGCCGTGGTAGTCTCAGAAGAGACCGGCCGCATCAGTGTGGCCATCAAAGGGCAGTTCCACCTGCGTCTCTCTGCTGAGGAACTCGAGAGCATACTCGCCAAGGAGATGATTGGTTAACAAAGGCTTTTTTATTCATTGATTTGTTGCTGTCCGTTTGGTCACCTCGCAAAGATTACGTAACTTTGTAACATCGACATTTCAAAACTAATATATTACCGAACACTATGAGTTTATTAGAGCAAATTGTTGCGCGTGCTAAGTCTAACAAGCAGCGCATCGTGCTCCCCGAAGCTGAAGAGGAGCGCACTCTGAAGGCTGCCGACCGTGTACTGGCCGACGACCTGGCCGACCTGATCTTGATCGGCAATCCCGAGAACATCCGTAAGGAAGCCAAAGAGTGGGGCCTCGCCAACATCGACAAGGCTACCATCGTCGACCCGCTGCACTGCGAGAAGACCGAGGCGTATGCTACCTTGTTAGCTGAGCTTCGCAAGAAAAAGGGCATGACCGTTGAGCAGGCCCGTGAGCTGGTAACGAAGAACAACCTCTATCTTGGCTGCATGATCATCAAAACCGGTGACGCTGACGGACAGATCTCCGGTGCGTTGAGCACTACGGGCGACACACTGCGTCCGGCTCTGCAGATCATTAAATGCGCTCCGGGCGTGACCTGCGTCAGCGGTGCTATGCTGCTCATCACCGATCAGAAGCAGTATGGCGAGGACGGTATCGTGGTCATGGGCGACGTTGCTGTCACTCCTAATCCTACAGCCGACCAACTGGCTCAGATTGCATACTGCACAGCCGAGACCGCGAAGAGCGTGGCAGGCATCAAGGATCCCCGTGTGGCTATGCTGAGTTTCTCCACCAAAGGCTCTGCCAAGGATGCTAAGGACAAGGAGACGGGCAAGAGCGTCTATATCATCGACAAGGTCATCGACGCAACAAAGATTGCTCATGAGAAGTATCCCGAGCTGAAAGTCGACGGCGAGTTGCAGGCCGACGCTGCCCTCGTGCCTTCCGTAGGTGAGTTCAAGGCTCCGGGCTCACCGATTGCCGGACACGCCAATGTGCTCGTAGTACCTAATCTCGAAGTGGGTAACATCGGTTACAAGCTCGTTCAGCGTCTTGGCGGTGCCATTGCTATCGGCCCTATCATTCAGGGTATCGCTCGTCCGGTCAACGACCTCAGCCGCGGTTGCTCTGTCGATGACATCTACTACATGGTCGCCATCACTTCCTGCCAGGCAATGGACGCAAAGAAATGATGAATGTTGAATGCATCCAACATTCAACATTGTTAATAACTCAACATTCAACACTCAACATTCAACATTGTTTATGAAGATTTTGGTTCTGAACTGCGGTAGCAGTTCCATTAAGTACAAGTTATATGATATGGCCGACGAAAGCGTGCTGGCCCAGGGTGGCGCAGAACGCATTGGCCTCGACGAGGCCTTCGTCAAAGTAACAATGAAAGACGGCTCCAAAGAAAAGCTTATGCACGACATGCCTTCGCACAAAGAGGGCGTGAAGTTCGTGCTCGACCTCCTCGTAGATCCGAAGTACGGCTGTCTGAAGAACCTCGACGAGATCGATGCCGTCGGACACCGTATCGTGCAGGGCGGTGACCTCTTTGAGAAGAGCTGCATCGTCACTCCCGAGGTGGAGAAAGGCATTGAGAGCCTCATCGACCTCGCGCCGGTGCACAACAAGGGCCATTTGGCCGGCCTCCGCGCTGTCGATGCCCTCATGCCCGGCACACCGCAGGTGACCGTATTCGACAATGCGTTTCACAGCACCATGCCGCCGTATGCTTATCTCTATGCCGTGCCCTACGAGTTCTATACCAAGTGGCACGTACGCCGCTATGGTTTCCATGGTACCTCTCACCGCTACATCTCTCAGCGCGTGTGCGACTTCCTCGGTGTGGACATCAAGACACAGAAGATCATCACCTGCCACATCGGCAACGGCGCCAGCGTGGCTGCCGTGAAGTATGGCAAGGTCATCGACACCTCCATGGGTCTTACACCGCTGGCCGGACTGATGATGGGCAGCCGCTCGGGCGACATCGACCCGTCTGCTGTCACCTATCTGATGCAGAAGACCGGCATGGGACCACAGGAGATGGCCGACTTCCTCAACAAGCAGAGCGGCGTGCTCGGCATCACTGGCATCTCCAGCGATATGCGTGAGATCGAGAACGCCGACAACGAAGGCAACGAGCGCGCTCACCTCGCACTGCAGATGTACAACTACCGCATCAAGAAATACATCGGTGCATACGCAGCTGCTATGAACGGTGTCGACATCATCGTGTGGACTGCCGGCGTGGGCGAGAACCAGGAAGGCGTGCGCTGGGATGCTTGCTCAGGATTGGAGTACCTCGGCGTGAAGATGGACAAGGAGCGCAACCACGTGCGCTCGAAAGAGCAGATCCTCTCTGCCGACGACTCCAAGGTGAAGGTGGTGATGATTCCTACCGACGAGGAGATTGTCATTGCCCGCGACACACGCGACCTCGTGGAGGCACAGAAGAAGTAATATCGCAACCTGAAAATAGGCGGACACCCACGATGGGCAGTCCGCCTTTTTTAGTTTTCTACAACTATTAAGTAAGCTTTCTGCCATAAGTAATAATAAGGAGTAAGGGAAATGAAGATTGTTACATTCGGGGAAATCATGCTGCGCCTGTCCAAGCACGGTGCCATGCGACTGACACAGGGCAACTCTTTCGATGCCAACTACGGAGGCTCCGAGGCTAATGTAGCCGTGAGTCTTGCGATGCTCGGCGACGACGTGAAGTATGTCACGCGCGTGCCCGATAATGCCATCGGCGAGGCCGCACTCATGCATCTTAGGGAATATGGTGTCGACGTGCGCCATTCGGTGAAGGGAGGCAAGCGACTGGGCACCTACTATTTCGAACCTTCAGCCGCCATGCGCTTGTCGAGAGTGGTCTACGACCGCGACGACTCTGCTTTCAACACCTTGTCGTTCGGCGACATCGACTGGGCACCGATATTGAAGGAGGTAGGATTGTTTCATTGTTCGGGAATCACCTGCGCCACCAGTCAGGCAGCTCTCGACACCACGATGGATGCCGTGCGCCGGGCGTTTGAAAGCGGAGTAGAACTCACCTGCGACATCAACTACCGTGGCAACCTGTGGAAATATCCGGGTGCCAACGCCCGCAAAGCCCTCGACGAACTCATGCAGTACAGCTCGTTTATCTTTGGCGATCAAAACGAGTGGTATGTGGCCAGCGGACTCGATCCCATCCCTTTCACTGCTTTGGATGAGAGCTATCAGTTTGACTTGGACGCTTACCGCCGCTATTTCGACCGGCTCCACAAGATGTTCCCGCGGGCTGAGCGCATGCTCATGGCGCATCGCAACCAACTCTCATTCCAGCATCATGTCAATGCCGGAGTGCTGTGGGTCAACGGAGAAATCTACACCTCACGCATCTGCGACATCCAGCCTATTGTTGACCAGATGGGCGTGGGCGATGCCTGGGTGGCCGCATTTATCCATGCGCGCCACCGCTGGCCCGATGATGACCGCCTTTGTCTGGAGTTCTCCACGGCCGCCGCGTCGCTGAAGAATACCGTTCCCGGTGATCAGAACTTAGTGAGTGAGCAGGAGATCCTTGCTGCCATGCAAGGAGGCAACGGCCGTATCGACCGATAAAAGAATTGTCAAATAGTTGGTCAAACGTTCGTTGGACATTTGGTCAAACAATTGTTTGACTATATATACAACGAATGTTTGACTATTGGTCAAACATTCGTTTAACCATCAATAAACTGCCTTTTTGACAATAACAAAGCACGATTTTAATGAAGCCATAACCATACGATGAGTAGAACTTATGAGTATAGTCCAACAAAAAGCGTGGCGACCACTCTGTTTTCATTGTGGTCGCCACGCTTTGCTTTGTCTGTAGCTTCTGTTTATCTTTTCCGGCGATTATGGTTTGCTTTCGCCCTCGACATATTCCTCAAGCAGCAGATGCTCACCGTCGAAGACTGCATAGGTGAACTGCGTGATCCAGTCTCCGAGAATCATCATCCGTGCCTTGCGGTTGAGTGTCAGCTCCAGTTCTATATGGCGATGACCATAGATGAAATAGTCGATGTTGGGGTGCGTCTTCATATATTCCTTTGTCCACAACACCAGGTACTCTTTATCTTCGCCCATATAGGGAGGCTCCTTTCCGTCGGCGCGTTTCAGGCGGCTATGCTTAGCCCAGTTGAGCCCCAGCTGCATGCCCCACCAGGGATGAAAGAAGTTGAGCAGGCGCTGACAGCCACGGTTGTGAAAGATCTTGCGCAGGAGTTTGAACTTGTTGTCAGGGTCGCCCAGCCCGTCACCGTGCGCCAGATAGAACTCCTTGCCGTAGAATTCCGTCGTCAGCGGATGGCGGTGAAGGATCACTCCGCACTCCTCTTCGAGATAGCCATACGTCCATATATCGTGATTGCCGGTGAAGAAATGAACTTCCACGCCCATGTCGGTCAGCTCCGATATCTTACCTAAGAAACGCGTAAAGCCCTTCGGCACCACATATTTATACTCGTTCCAAAAGTCAAACATATCGCCGAGCAGATACACGGCAGCCGCCTTGTCCTTGATGCTGTCAAGGAAACGCACCAGCCGTCGCTCTTGGGTACGGCGATGAGGAATGGCCAACGACCCTAAGTGCGCGTCGGATAAAAAGTATATGTTCTTTCTCATAGCTACCAAAGTTTTGTTAGACATCCAACTTTCATCATTCATCACTCAACATTCAACACTGAACATTGTATTCATTCAACACTCAACATTGAACATTCAACATTGCTTTAGTCCAGTCCCAACTCCACTCTTGCTTCTTCACTCATCATGCTTTGATCCCATACAGGCTCAAAGACCAGATTGACGTTGGCGGCTTTCACGCCCTCCACGCTCTCTACTTTCGTACGGACATCTTCCAGTATGAAGTCAGCGGCAGGGCAGGATGGCGCAGTAAAAGTCATGTCCATGTCGACTGTGCCATCATCTTTCACGTCGATCTTGTAGATCATTCCGAGGTTCCAGATGTCCACCGGAATCTCTGGATCGTATACTGTTTTCAGCACATCCACGATGCGCTCTTCTATCTTTGTCTTTTCTTCTTGTGTCATCTTCTCTATACTTGAGTCCACTTTAAAAAGTGGCAATTTAAAATTTTATATGTGGCCGAGACCGGT
>ERZ1023830.208-NODE-208-length-18437-cov-60.631596_pt1 | contig 18437 bp, 9 predicted proteins | sample MGYA00380381_ERZ1023830 | MGnify/ENA primary metagenome ERZ1023830 (study PRJEB33179, sample SAMN07449067) | human gut metagenome | biome: Human-gut; feature: Human associated habitat; material: Faeces | host: Homo sapiens | place: India:Kasaragod | collected... | reverse complement strand
TTGCTCCCAGCATCAGGCGTGCGCCGTAGTTCTGAAAAGCGAGTGCAAAGGTACACGTTTTCCCGATACCCTCCAAACTTTTCCAAGATTATTTTGAAGAAAAAGTGCAGGTTTTCCACAATGTTTACAAAAAGTAAGGGCAACACCTTATTAAAATTAAATTATAAGGGAAAAGATAGCAAGGAGGAATAAGGACGCGCGTCGCTGCATAGCAGCAACCTACAGAACCCAGCACAACAAGACAGAAAACAAACACGACGAGACCGGAAGCCCTGCACGGCGAAACAGGGAACCCAGCACAACAAAAGTAGTGAAAGGCTACATCGGCGTCGCTGCATACAAGGGAACGAACCGTGCCCACGGATTCAATAGCACTCATCTCACGATGTCATGCTTTTGCAGGAAGACGACTCTGCCATAACGTTTCAACTGATCGATGTTGAGTTTACGCTTGTCGCCCACGATGATATAGCTGGCGGGAATCGTTTGTACATGCGACCGGTAGAAGCGAGTGACATCTCCTATGCCCAAAGTAGGTAATAGACGGAGTGTCGCTAAGTCGGGATCCTGGGTATAGCCTTTCAACCGGCAAGCGGCGACGAAGTTGCCCAACGAGCGGAAGACGGGATAGCTGTTGTTGATGACATTGGCCAAGCCTTGGCGCGCTGCCTGAATATTCCCTTCGCGCACAGGCATATCGCGGAGAACGGAGTCGAGAATGCCAAGCGCCGCCATCGTCTTATCGGACTGACAGCCTAAGCGGGTGACATAGGCGCAGGGCGACTGAGGATGCACGAGCAGGTCGGGCTGGAGCCAGCGCCCATAGGCATAGTAAGCATAGGAGCGGAACTCACGAATATCCTGGAACAGCACCGACGACATGCCACCGCCGAAATAGGTTCCCCACAGACGGAACGGCACCCGCTGGGCCTCCGTGGGCAAAGCCCCCACCTGCTGATAAGATCCGACGATAGTCTGTCGGGCCCGTGGATTATCATAGACAAAGACCGTGGGCATGTCAACCGGCTGCAAAGGATGGAGCACCGGACGCCAAGGACGGCTCACTCGGTTGAGCGGCAGAGTGGCCTCCGCAAGGCGGACCACACTGTCCATAGGCAGCGTACCCGTGTAGATGATGTCGAGCTGACTGCGCTGCAGCTCGCGGAAGAGGTTCACAAGTTCAGAGGCCTTAAGCCGCCGTGCCTCCTTGGCAGTCAGGCGGGTAAGGAAAGAAGAACTGTCGCCGAAGGCAACCTTTTGATAGATGGCATCCGCAATGTTGGCATTCTCTTTTAAGAACGACTGATGGTCGAGCTTGAGTTCCTTGCAGCAGACACGGAGCTTGGCATTGTCGGCCGCCGTGCTGTCAAGGAACGAACGCAACAGGCGAAGGGCGGGAACAAGCTGAGAATCAAAGCCCATCAACTTCACCTCAACATTACCTGCGTCAGTTGCCACATCGAGCGTAGCTCCCAACTGCTGAAGAGCACGGCCCAGTTGCTGGCGCGTCATCGATGTTGTACCTACGCGATTGAGGTAGTCTCCCAATATTTCTATACGGTGGTCGGAAGCAGAGCCACGGTGATAGCAGAGTTGAAGCGAGAAAATATCGTTATCGGGATTCCTCACCCCATAAAGTCGGACCAAAGGACGCAAGGAGCGCTCTGCAACATCGTGCTTGAAATCAATGAGTTTCGGAGCCACCGAATCCACGGGCTGTGCTTCGAGTTGCTTGGCATAGTCACTCTGCTCACCGGCATGACGGGCCCTTACTGGCTGATAGCCTGGCTGCGCCACCCGCTCTTTAGGATAATGTCCAAAAGTTTTCTTCACCACGAGCGAGTCATCGTTGATATAGCTACGCGCCACTCTGACGACATCATCGTGGCTGACGCTGTCGATGCGTCCTGCCTGGGCAAGCACCATTTTCCAGCTAAGTCCATGCGAGAAAGCGTTGATCATAGCTGAGCTCCGCCCTCCGATGGTCTCCAACGACAACAGCCTCTGACGTCGGAGCGAGCGTTTCACCGCTTGCAGCTGAGCTTCGGAAAACTGTCCGGTGCGCAAGCGGTTGATGGCCTGCCAGCAGCGGCGGCTTGCTTTCTTCTCAGAGCCTAAGGGCAGATTGGGCACGAAGCCAAAGCCAAAAGCGCCGAAGTCCTTGAGGTAATAGCTTCCGGCCATGGCCGCCATCACCTTTCCGGCATTGTCAAGTGAGTCGAGCAGTCCGGTGTGGGACGGATTGGACAACATCGTCATCATCACCTGGAAGGGAGCCTCATCGCGACTGCCCTCCTGTGGAGCAAGGAAAGCATAGCCCTCAGCCTTGACAATAGGTATCGGCAGTTTCAATTTCAGCGGTTTCGAACCACGGAAGTCACGCAGCACCGCTTTGGGCGTCTGCGGAGCCTCGCCCATGGGCAACCGTCCAAAGGTACGCTCGAGCAGCGGCACGATGGAGTCGGTGCGCAGGTCACCGCAGAGAATGAGTCCCATATTGCCTGCCACATAATAGCGGTGAAAGAAGCGCATCATCTCGCTGAGTCTCGGGTTTTTCAAACTGTCAGTGGCCCCAATGATGGGATAAGCGTAGGGTGTACCGGCCAGCGCGTAGCGTTGGGCAGCCTCGGCAGCCTGCGCGATCATGTTGTCAGCATACATATTCTTCTCCTCATACACCGTTTCCAACTCGCCCTGGAACAGACGGAAGACCGGTGATAGAAAGCGCTCAGCATAGAGCTCGCACCACTGCGACAGATACTGCGGTGAAAACGTGTTGTGAAAAACCGTCTCGTCGAACGAAGTATAAGCGTTGAGCCCTGTACCGCCGAAGCGAGTGATGAGATTTTGAAACTCGTTGGGAATGGCATAGTCAGCCGCACGAACCGACAGCGCGTTGATGTGTTTTTGGATAGCCAGTCTGCGCGAGGCATCGTTCGTGGCGGCCAGCAAGTCGTATTGATGCGAGATGCTGTCAAGCCACGGCTTCTCTTTTTCATAGTTCACGGTGCCAATCTTGTCGGTACCCTTGAACATCAGGTGCTCAAAATAGTGGGCAATACCTGTGTTGGGACAGTCTTTGGCGCCGGCCTTCACCACCACCGCACCATAGATCTTAGGCTGACTGTGGTCGACATTGAGCCACACGGTGAAGCCATTGTGTAACTGTATTGTCTGTACTTCCCATGCCCCTTGCGCACAAGCCACAGTCCAACCGAAGACTGCCAACAGGGCACACAGCCGTCCTTTTGTCATGTTATGATATCGTGTCATCTTGTCGTGGTTATGATGAATAGTACACAAAATTACTGAATAAGGTATCAAAAGACAACAAGCAGCAATACAAAAAACATTAAATCGCACACAGCTATTGGCATATTTCTTGTTTTTCAGAAGGTAAAGCAATATATTTGCAGATAAAAGTAAACGATAAACTTAACTAAAGAACAACAACAATGGAAGTACAAGATTTGGAACAGATCGTCCGTCAGCGCGAAGGCGCGCTCTCTACCGCTTTTCCTGCGCTGATGCGAAAGGTATATGTGTGGATGGCATTGGCACTGGTCATCACAGGCGTATGTGCCTTTGGCGTAGCCAGCAGTCCTCACTTGATGACGGCTCTCTACAGCAGCCGGGCAGCCATCTGGATACTGTTGATTGCTGAGTTAGGATTGGTATTCTACACCACGGCCCGGATCGATAAGCTGTCGCTGTCCACCGCCACCACGCTCTTCATCATCTATTCGGCGCTAAACGGCGTGACACTGTCGAGCATCTTCCTCGTCTACACGATGACGAGCATCACTGAGGTATTCTTCATCTCTGCCGGTACATTCGGTGCCATGGCACTTTACGGCTATGTGACGAAGACCAATCTGGCCAAGATCGGCAACATTCTGTTCATGGCACTCATCGGTATCATCATCGCTTCGGTGGTAAACATGTTCCTGCGCAGTTCCGGCTTTGACCTCATCCTCAGCTACATTGGCGTATTGCTCTTCGTGGGTCTCACCGCATGGGATAGCCAGCGCATCAAGCAGACTTTGGCCATGCAACCCGACATGAGCGAGAGTTCGCAGAAGATTGCACTGCTCGGCGCACTGGAGCTTTATCTCGACTTCATCAATCTCTTCCTCTATCTGCTCCGTATCTTCGGAAAGAGCAACAACTAAGAAGAGAATCGCTCCGATAAGTAATAGACTTCTACTTAACAACAAAGGCCTCCGCGGAATTCCGCGGAGGCCTTTGTTTGTTGGTAGCTATTAGCTGAACAGAGAACAGAGAACAGATTAAGACTTTGCAACGAGGATAAGACTTCCCGTTGCTGCCAAGCAGCAACTAACAGAACCAAGCAACAGAAAGAGAGACTACACGTTTTCGACGATTCGGCGCAACATCGCGCCCTCTTTCCTTTGAAAAAGTGAGGAATAGTGCTTGATATTCGTCCGTTTTTGTGTGGAATTTACTCTGATATTCGCTTGAATTTGCGTAGAGTTCACTTAATTATTCGTCAAGAAAATGCAGCTGTATGAATTTGGTTCATACAGCACACGCATGGAATAACCTCCATCACCTCAGTGGCTTAGATCCTAACTCTATGACGAGGTGTCCACCATCGGTCAGCATTTCATGGCTAAGGGTGTAGCGGGTGTAAGGTTGTCCGTTCCACGTCATGCGCTGGATATAGCAATTGCCGTTGCCACCACCGCGCGTCTCTATCGTCAGACGTCCGATGCGTGCACGACGGAACGACGGTGTGCCAATGACATACTCCGCAGTTCCCGGGCAGACGGGATAGAAGCCGAGCATGGAGAGCATCTGCCAGGCACTCATCTGTCCGGCATCGTCGTTACCCGACAGTCCGCCGGGGATATCACGATACTCCGTCCGCAAGATATCACTCACCAACAGCTGAGTCTTCCACGGCTCACCGGCCAGGGCATAGAGGTAGTCAATATGATGACAAGGCTCATTGCCATGCCAATAATAATAGGTGCTGTCGCGACGTCCATCATATCGGAAGCCAAAGAGCGTGTCGAGTTTTTGGATAAACGATTGCCGTCCGCCCATCGCCTTGATCAGTCCGGGAATGTCGTGCGGTACATAGAAACTATAGTGCATGACGGTGCCCTCTGTAATAAACGGCAGGCGACTCGTCAAGTCACGGTTCATCAGCCAACGGCCATTAGCGTGGCGACCGTCGACCCAACCCGTACGGGGATTCAGTACGTTCACCCAGTTGTGTGAACGTCGCATCAGCATCTCATAGTCTTTTTTCTGGTTCAGCGCCTTGGCCACCTGCGCCACGCAGTAGTCGTCATAGGCATATTCCAGTGTTCGCGACACCTGTTCCTGAGTGTGAAAAGCCTCCTTCACACTGTCTTCCAACGGGATGAATCCATAGCGCAGCCAACTCTTCAGCGCGCGCCGTCCCATGCCGCTGGCGTAATCCTGATAGCTTTTCGGACTTTCAAAAGCATTCTTGCGCAGTCCCGAATAGACCGTTTTGAGGTCAAAGGGATGCGTACGATCAAGTCCCTTTGCCACCGCGTCGGCCACGAGTGCGGCGGCATGATCACCAATCATCGCACTGGTGTAACTGTTCCAGCAGGGGAAGATCGGCATCCAACCGCCTTCACGATACATACCGCCGAGGCTCTGTATCATGTCGGAAGCCATCTGCGGATGCGTCAAGAGCAGCAAGGGAGACTCAGCACGGAAAATGTCCCACATCGAAAAGTCCATGTAGCGAGTGCGCCTCATGTCGGTGCTGTCGGGCATCATCGGCTGCCCAGAAGCAAAAGCCGGATAGCGCCCATCAACATCACTGATGGCGTGCGGCTCGAAAGCGGTGCGGTAGAGAGCACCATAAAACTGGTTGACCTTTGCCTTGTCGCTGTCTTCCACGTCGATCGTGCGCAGCTCATTCTGCCAAATGCTGTCCAAGGCGAGGCGCGTACCGAGGAAGTCCCAGTCCGGAAGCTCAGCACGGAGATTGCGCCAAGCGCCGTCGATACCCGTGAAACTTGTGGCCGCTTTGACCAGCACCTGCTCACCCGCTTTCACGTCAAGGGTGACATAAGCCACAGAGTCTTTCACGACACACTGACGGAAAGGACGCTGGAACTGCACCACAAACCAACCGCTGAAGCCGGCCCGCTCTCCCCAGCCCTGATAGATGCGATGCACGGGGTTGTAGCCCCAGATGCACTGACGGGCAGAGTCCACGGCCACAAAGCCTTCACGATAGTCGCTGTTCGGATTGACAACGACATGCAGCTGTCCCACTTCGTCGGGCATGAAGCGGAAGATAGCGGCGCGGCTGGTTGCCGTCATCTCGGTCATCAGTTTCTCCTTAGGCAGATAGACACCATAATAATAAGGATGGCTCAGCTCATCGTTGTGACTGAACGGTGTGGCGCGCTCTTCCGGCTTCAATCGTAGGTGCCCTGTCATCGGCATGAGCGTAAAGGAACCATAGTCTTGGGTGCAACCGCCTACGAGCCAGTGACTGGCACGGAAACCTTGAAACAGTGAGTCTCTATAATAATAAGGAGCGCGGCACTTCTGTTCCGTGTCTTGTGTTTGCGGTGTCCAGAAGTTCATACCATGGGGCACGAGCACCGCGGGCAGCGTCTGTCCATGCTCCTCCGATCCTTTGCCATAGCATCCGGCAGAAGCTGTCGTGGCGTAGTCGGTACCCACCATCGTGTTGATGGCGCGTGTACGATCCATCCATTTCTGACGGTCAAGGTAATGCTGAAGATGACGTTTCAATACTGTCCACGAATAAAACGGAACATTCCAAGTGCCAAGCGTAAAGGCCGGATGTACACCATGCAGCGACATCGGACGCTCATTGAGGTAGAAAGCCACCACTACACTGTCCTGCCGGTTGCGGTAGAACAGCATCTGCAAGTTGGCAGCCATCGGTACCAGATCTTCAAGATTCAGGCTGCCGTCCACCACGGGCGAGGCACCGAGCAGACTCAGCAGACGGTAGAGAGCAGTATCGTGGCCAAAACGTAGCGTCACTCCGGGCTTTCCTGAGGCCAAGACGCTGTCAGCGCAAAGTACGATATTGCCCCACAGATTGGCAGCGCACTGCGCCGGGATGCCGTGATTGGCCAGATTCCAACCATTCTCGTAGCGCATCTCGCGGCACGAGCGCTGATAGCAATAGCGCATCTCGTCGGGAGTGAAGAGGTCGTAGAGTGAGACGCCGGGCAAGTCAACATCCTGCAAATCAGAAGCCACAGCATAGAGTTCAGAGAAGAGGCGCACCGTGTCTGCGATGGTCTCGGGGTGACGGAAGAGTGAGGCAAGCAAGCGATGCGTAGGCAGCGTCCAGCTCTTGTCGGTCTGTAGTTTCAGCAGCATCTCGTCGGGACTCTCATGGCTCACCCACTGCATGTCGGCCGAATCGGTGCGCATACTTATCCGAGCACCTATACCAAGGGCTTTTATCTCTTCCACAAAGGCTTCCATGCTCTTACGGCAACGGCGTACCACACTCGACCTTGCGGTTACACGGCTCTCCGATCCGAACATCTGCGGGAAACGGGAGGCCATGCGGGCAGCAAGCCCCTGCTGTTGCCGCACTCCCACGGGCGACAGCTGTCCGCCATTGCCCCGTGCGTTATCACAGATCTTTTTCAACCGACTGCGCACGCCACGCCCTCGCCGTGTAAGCAGTTTCTCGTCTTCGAACTGTTTCCACAACCATTCATAGCGTTTGTCACTCGTCATCCAGCGTGAGCCATGGCGCCCATAATGGCTGAGACAGACCAGGCGATAGCCCTCCGGCGCGGGGGCAAAGCAGTCGGCGGGCGGTACGGGATAAGCATAGTAGATACCTCCCATCCGCTGATAAGCCTTTTGGATATAGGTATTCAGTTCGCTACACTTCTGGGCTGCAAGCGGCAAAGCGTACAAGAAGATTGTGCATAGTAATAAAGACAATATTGCTATCCAACGACATGGCTGCGGCCAGCGGACGGCAGAGGTTTTTGATTTCATGTTCAGTCAAATGTTAGAGTCCCTACAAAGTTACGATTATTTTCGCTATTTTAAGACGCAAAGCAAGACTATCTATTGCTACTTTCACGAAATTTGCGTATCTTTGTACACGAAAGCATTCCTCATCAGATCTGACTAATATAAACCTAACAACATGACTACAACTATCAGAAAAGCAACCCTCAACGACATTCCTATCATTAGGACGATGGCGGAGAAAGTATTCCCCGACACTTACCAGACCATCATCACACGGGAGCAATGTGAATACATGATGGACATGATGTACTCCGAGGCTTCGCTACGCCATCAGATGACCGTTGAGCATCATACCTATCTACTGCTCTTCGTCGACGACAAGCCTGCCGGATATGTATCGGTGCAACCGATAGAGGCGGACCGATATGAATTGCAAAAGATATACGTTCTCCCACTCTATCAGTACCAGCACTTGGGCACACAACTCTTCGATGCTGCCGTTGCCTTTGTAAAAGAACAGCATCCGGAACCTTGCACGCTCTTCCTGCATGTCAACCGCCACAACCGCGCCAAGCACTTCTATTCACGTCAGGGTATGAAAGTGACCAGCCAAGGCGACTTTTCCATCGGGAAAGGCTTCTTCATGAACGACTATATCATGGAGAAAAATATATAACTCAAGAATACTTATGACTCAAGAATTTGAGAATTCGAGAGTTCTCTCAATTCTCAAATTCTTGAAAGGGAGTATCTATCTTCCAGTCTATTCCTAACTTATTGCCGTGCATTCTAACCACCCAAGGCAAAGGCAAACTTGTTGAAATCCACATTTCTGTACCGTCTACATCGGCGCGCACATGGATGCACTGACCGGTCTCGTCTATGCGTCGCCACGTGATGCCGTCGTAGACAAAGCGGCCAGTATGTTTCAGACTGTCGAGGGCATCATGCGAGATGAAAAGAAACGTTCCCTCAGCAGCGTATTGTGCACCCGCCTTCTGCGGACTCTCCCAACAGAAGCCTTTAGCATGGTCGACGACACGGCGCGGCAAACGATACGTGCAGTCGTGGCAGGTCACCACCAGCGTGTCGCCCTGCCAGCACCAGCGTAGCGGCCAGTTGCGATACTGCCGGTTGAGCACAAAGTGCACCGTAGTTTCGCCTTCACCCGTCGTCGCAGCTTTTTCGGGGAAATGTACTGGTTCGATCGTGATATATTTCCCTTGTCCGGCCACAGGATATCGGCCAAGCATCGCCCAAAGCAGCCAGGCCGACATAGCGCCGCTGTCGTCGTTGCCCGGCAGGCCGTCGGCTGCGTCGGAAAAGCTACGATGTACGAAGTCTGCCACACGTCGGCTGCTGAGATCAGAGCGACCGATGTAGCTATATAAATAAGGTGTAAGAAACGACGGCTCATTGCCTACATTGTAGTGTCCCTCGTCGAAAAAGATATCCAACCGACGGCGGAAGGCGGAGTCGCCGCCACAGAGTCGGATGAGCGTCGGCACATCGTGAGGCACACTCAACGAGTATTCCACCGACAGTCCCTCGTAGAAGAAGGTATCCCACCAAGGGATATACCACGGTGCCACCTTGGTGTCGGGCCGATAAGCTATCTTTGGTCGGAAGCTCTTGGAGCGTCCCCACTCCACCGAGTCAAGCCACCGGCCACTAGCGTCACGCGGCAGGATAAATCCCGTCATGCCGCGCCATTCATAGTCCTTGCGCCAGAGGTTCTGCCACGAACGGGAGCGGCGCATATACCTATTATAGATAGCACGCTTGCCAAGTCCTTTGGCCACCTGCGCAATGCACCAGTCGTCGTAGCAGTACTCCACGGTGCGGGTACCTGCGCGTGGAATGCCATAGGGCATGTAGCCCAACCGGATGTACTCCCTCAGCCCGCCACGTCCTTCCTTCTCGTCGTCTTCGGGTGGTACGTCCCCGTCCTTAAGCATCGCCTGCAACGCTTCGCGATAGTCGATACCCGTCAGTCCACGGGCATAAGCCTCGGCGATGACCACATCGGCATGGGATCCTCCCTGCGTGCGTCCGTTGCAGTCGCCGCTGCGCGCGTCGGGCATGTAACCTTCATGGCGGTAGATAGCCAATAGTGCACGGACGATGTCTGTGGCCCGTTCGGGATAGTACTCCATGAGCAGGGGCATCGATGTGCGGTAGGTATCCCATAGGGCGTAGAAATCATCGTAGTAAGGCGTGCCCGACCATCGTGGACACTCGCCGGTCTTGTCCACCGGCATGAGCAGGGCATGATAGAGTGCAGTATAGAAGATGCGGCGTTCACGGTTGTTGCCCTCATAAGGCACGCGCGCCAAGGTCTCGTTCCACTCTTGGCGCAACAAACGCAACTGCGTGTTGAAGTCATGGCCGACGATATTGCGACGGGCCTGTTCCACCGACACATAAGAGATGCCAACCTTCACCTCCACGACGCTGTCGCCCCACCACACCGAGACAGCACGACCAGCGAACAGCCGGGATTTCACAAAGGGCGCACTGCTCTGCAAACAGAAGTAAACCGTATAGGGACCGCCATTGTTCCATCCTCCGCGCACCGTCGTGGAGCCGCTCACCTCATTCTGTCCGCTGACGCTGATGCTGGAAGCCACATATTGCTGGGTCTCGCGCCTGTTAGGAATGGTGTCCATACCCAAGAACGAAGCGGCATCAATGAGCAGTCCGTCGGCATGGCGGAAACGATAGAGGGCACAGCGGGCCGCCGTGGTGATGTCCACGCCGATTCCGTCCTCAAAGTGGCAACTGTACTTTCCGAGTGTGATCTTCTCGTTGTCGCGATGGCGTGGGTAGGATGGCACTGCTACCACCTTGCCGTCGGGCAGCAACAAACGTTGCGGTGTCATCGACTCATGCCGGCGGAAAGGCTGTATAAGCACATTGCCATATTTCTGTCCGCCACCCGTACCGCTGACATGGGTCTGAGAAAAGCCCTTCACCATTTCCGGTTGTGGTGCCCATCCGGCATTGGGCATGGACAGACAGTCAGGACCTGGCTTCACCATACCGAAAGGAACTGTGGGACCCACAAACACGCGTCCCTCCCCCTTACTGCCGATGAGTGGGTTGACACAACGCCACAGTTGGGCATGGACTACTGTCGTCAGAGACAGGAAAACGATCAGAAAGATGTTGCGTGACATAGAATGAAGGTTATAAAAGCAAAATATCCCGAAAGTGGGACGCCATTTAGGTGCATGATTTAACTAAAATACTACGACAACAAAGATACGCATAATTAATTGATTATCCAAGAGTTTTGAAAACTATTTGGCTGTTTGACGTAAATCTGCTTGGCTGTTTGACGTAAAAACGCTTGGCTGTTTGACGCAAATCTTTAGAATTTATCTCACACAGAGACTCTGAGTCACAGAGACTGGGATGCTTAGACTCTGAGATGAAGCCATTCTGGCTTAAGAGACCACAGAGCTGCGCAGCCCCAACTCTCCTTTCCCGATGCCTTTCCTTTCTTGCTTCTATTCGACTACCTGCTTCCAACCTACTCATATAACCTCATAAGATTCTTATAGCTCTGTGATCTCTATAAGACAAAACCTGCTCTGTGGCTCTGTGGCTCTGTGTGAGATATACTTCCAATATTGTTATAATAACTGACAATTTTCCGCCCACGAGAATCGATTCTTTTGAAACGAGACCATCATTGGCCAGATTTTCGCAATTTTCAGCGCATTTTTGGTCCTTTTAGACAACAGATCTATAATTCGCTGATTTATAATACATTACATATATATCCACTTTCTTTATACTTCAAAAAATAAGAATGAGCAGAAGAAAGTACCGAGATGATCCTGTCAAAGTACCTCTTTCTCTGAAAATTCTCTAGAGAATTTTCGATGAAAAAGGCTTTTTGATGTGGTCATCTTACCTTTTTGATCGTGAAAAAACAGCTTTTTGAAAAAGTGAAAAGCCAAAAATGGCAGTTTCAAAACGCTTTCGGCAGTGAAAAAGCATGGAAAAACTAAGAAATCATCGAAAAAGGATGATACCGACACAAAAATGCTCTCTAGAATGAAAGTTCAGAGAGAGGTGTTTTTGTCAAGTTGTTTACAATTATCAGATCCTTATATTTTCAACTTTGGCAAAAGAAAACTCCACATGATACAGGCATTCACACAACAGAGAATCCTGCCTGTGGACAGAGTCCATGAAAAAGCGGGCTACACCCAAATGGATATAGCCCGCTGAAAGATGCTTGCTAAGAATTACTTCTAATAGCCGGGATTCTGCTTCCAAGTAGGATTCACGTTGAGGATATCCTTATGGACAGGGAAGATACGGTGCGTCTTGTCGAAGTTAGCCGTTGGGAATCCCGTGTAGTGTGGGAAGAACTGCCCCTCGAAGGTACCGAAACGAATCATATCGTTGCGACGCCAGTTCTCACCGAGGAACTCACGTCCACGCTCATCAAGAATCTCCTTGAGCGAAGGATTGTGGTCGATGGTGGGTGCCTTGACATAGCTGCGGATCTGGTTGAAGAGGCTCTGAGGTGTGTCGCCGTTAGTAGCTTTACCACCGCGTGTGATGGCCTCAGCCTTCTCCAGCAGGATGTCGGCATAGCGGAAGATCGGCAGGTCGTTGCTCTGGTTACGTCCGTTCTTGAAGTCATCGTCGGTCACGAAGAACTTGACATTGCGGTTGCCCTGATTGTAGCCATTGACATTATCACCCACGTCGAGATGCTCATCATTGGTCTTCAACGTGATGGAAGAAGTGAGCACGATAGGATTGCCCGCCTTATCCAAAGCCACTTCCTTGGTGGGCAACTGCGTCGTAGGATCATAGACATGAACCGTGTCACGGAGGATCAACTGGTTGCGCTCATCGCCGGGAAGGTTGAAGAGCGCGGCGCACTCAGGCGTCATCGTCATATATCCGCCGGCCGAGTTGTGGAGCTTCATGCCATAGTAGCTCTTGGCCACATCCTTAGCCTGCTTCCAGGTGATGGCACGGCCATACTGCATACCCGTTGCCGTGTAGGTGTCGTAGGGCAGTGCATATATGAAGTCCTCGATCTTATAGCCATTGTCGTATGAGAACTTCTTGCGATAAGGCACGGAGCCGAGGTTGAACTTCTTGCTGTTGATGATGTCGTCGCAATACTTGATGCACTCGTCGAGCTTCTCGTTTTTGGCCGTAGCAGCGTCGTACTGATCCACAGAAGCGGCAGTATAGACCGGCCAGTTGATGTAGAGCTTCACGAGCAAAGCCTCAGCCATCCATTTCGTCGGCTTGCCATAGGTGTTGGCGCTCACCTCGTCGGTCAGCAGAGGAATGATGTCCTTCAGCTCCGACTCGATGAACTCAGCCACCTTGGCACGTGGAGAGCGCTCAAGAACCTCGTCTTTTGCGACGATGTGGTCCATGATCGGTGCGTCGCCCCAGCAGTCCATCATGACAAACTCAAAGAAGGCACGCATGGCGCGGGCACGGGCGATGTACTTCTCGTCAGCCCCGTCATTGGTGAGATCACGGATGACTGTGTTGGCCTTGGTGCAGCCGCTCATCAGCTCACCCATCCAGTCGATGGTGGCATCGTCCTTGGTGTAAGCGTGAAGACTTGGGTGGGCATAAGCACCATTGTCGTACCATCCACCACCATAGCTGACAGCCGTATACTCGTCAGACGACAGTTCTTGTGCCTCCATATAGCGACGGCCGAAACAGCCGCGCAGCTGATAATAGACATCAGCCATCTTGGCTTCCACGGCAATATCGTTGTTGGGATATTTAGTGTAGAGCGAATCTACGTCCACATTCAGGTCTGTGCAGCCCGTCAGCAGGAGCAGTCCTCCCGCTAAAGACATAAAAAACTTATTTTTCATTGTGTAGCGTCGTTAATGTTAGAAATTTACTTTCAGGCCCAGCATAACCGTGCGTGTATGGGGATAGTTGCTCCAGCGATAGTCCACACCCGGTGAGATACCGCCCAAGTCCACCTCAGGATCCAGTCCTTTGTAGTTGGTGATGGTGAAGACGTTGTTCACCGTAGCGTAGAGCTGAGCGTTTTGCAACCAGCCATTGAACTTTGTGAAGGTATAGCCCAGAGTCAGAGACTGGAGGCGCAGATAGCTTCCATTCTCGATGAAGCGGTCAGAAGGAATGTTGCCGGAGATGTCGGTAGCCGGGCGGTCGGTAATAAACTCCTTGAGCACGTTCTTGCCATTGGTGAACATCTCGGGGCTGGTGTACTGTGCACGTGAGCCATTGTAGATCTTGTTGCCGAAGACTCCTGTGAAGAAACAGGAGGCACTCCAGTTCTTATAGGTCAGTGTGTTGTTCCATCCCAAGTTCAGCTTAGGCTGTGCGCAACCCGTGATCGAGCGGTCGCGCTCATTGTCGGGTGCTGTGGTGGTCTCACCTGTGCGGTTGCCCTTGTCGTCGAGGACATAGTAAGTGGCAATACCCCTGTCGTTGTATCCGGCGAAAGTAAAGGTGTAGAACGTTCCGAGCGGCTCACCCTCGATGATACGCTGAGTATAGCCGTTAGCTGATACACCGGCAATCATCGGGTCGCCCTGATTGAACTCCTTGGTGAAGTACTTGTCATTGGTCAACTTGTCCACGCGGTTTTTGTTGTGTGCCAGATTGAGCGTGGTCTGCCAGGTGAAGTCTTTCGTCTTCACGGGCGTTGCGTTTACGGTCAACTCAATACCCTTGTTGGAGATCTCACCGACATTGGCATCGATGTAGCCAAAAGGATATTCGGCCAGAGACACCGGATAAGACCAGATAAGGTCCTTGGTCTTCTTGCTGTAGAGTTCGAGTGTACCGTTGATACGACCACCAAGAATAGCGTAGTCAATACCAACATTGAACATGCCTGTGCTCTCCCACTTCAGATCGGGATTGGCATTTTTCGTGGCAGCCAGCGTGCGCCAGTCCTTACCTTCATAATTGAAGAAACCGGAAGCACCATACGTGGCAATGGCGGTGTAAGCACCAAAGCCGAGGGCGTTACCACTCACGCCATAGCCCATACGCAGTTTCAGGTTGGAGAACACGTTCTGATTCTTCATGAATGGCTCCTCCGTGATATTCCACGCAACACTTACCGATGGGAAAGTACCCCAACGATGGTCCTTACCGAAGACAGAGCTACCGTCGCGGCGGATGGTAGCCTGGAGCATGTAGCGGCTGTTGTAGCTGTAGGCTGCACGACCATAGAACGAGATGTTGCGCACAGTAGCCTTCGTACCGCTCTCCACAGCGGAGATGCCGTCGATGCTGCTGGCGTAAGACAGCTGGTTCCACTTCAAGTAGTCGTCATAGAAATCGTGTACCCACAGTCCGAAGCCGTCGCCGCTCTCCTTCTCTTCCCAAGAGTATCCGGCCATCACAGACAGTTTGTGGATCTTGCTGATCGTGACATCGTAGTTGCCATAAGTCTCGAACGTATGGGCATGACCCATATAAGTGTTACGGGTAGCCTTGCCGTTATAGGCACTCACACCTTCGATTTGCGTGTTGTGGGTGTCGTAGGCGCTGTAGGTATGCTGATTGTTGGTGAAAGAGTAGTTGGCATTCCATGTCAAGCCGTCAATGATCTTCAGAGAGGCCTTGGCGATATACTGCATACGCTTCCAATTGGTCTCAAAAGTGTCTTCATGGAGCAGTGACATCGGATTGTAGTTCTTTGATCCAGTAGCCTTCGACCAGTTGCCGTCTTCACCTCTGACAGGCATACAAGGAGAATAGTAGTTCATGGCATCAAGCACGGAAACGCCTTCGTTCCACATCGGCACACCATGAGCCGTGCCGTACATGCCGTTCACGCCGAGAGAGATATCGAGATGATCCTTGAGCACCTTGGTCGTCATCAAGGAGCGCACGTTGAGTCGGTTCATACCCGATTCTTTGATGACACCCTGACGATTCTGATAGTTCAGGCTCACCATATAGGTAGACTTCTGTCCGCCTCCGCTGATGGAGACATTATGGTTGTGGCTCACACCTGTGCGCAGCACTTCCTTCTGCCAGTCGACATTTGCGCCCTCGTCATTGCCGAGTGTCAGCCCATTGGCCTTGGCATAACCACGCAGATCATCGGCACTTTCCATATCCATAGTCTTGGCCACATGGTCAAAAGCAGCATATCCATTATAGGAGACGCTGGTTCGCTCCTCGCCTTTGCGGCCCTTCTTTGTGTTGATGATGATCACACCGTTGGCTGCCTTCGAACCGTAGATAGCCGTGGCGGTAGCGTCGCGAAGCACGTCGATGCTTTCGATGTCGTCGGGAGACACCATCGAGATGTCCACGCCGGGAATGCCGTCGATGACATAGTAAGGCTGCATGGCTTCGCCCGTACGCAAAGAGGAGACACCACGAAGCGTGATGCTCGGCGTGCCATTCGGATCACCGGAGGTGGTCACCACCAAACCGGCTACCTTGCCTTGAAGCAGTGAGGCTGCATCGGAATAGACGCCCTTGTTCAAGTCTTCGGCTTTCACAGTGGTGATCGACGAAGTGACATCCTTGCGGCGCATGGTACCGTAGCCCACCACAACGACCTCGTTGAGCATCTTGTTGTCGTCCTTGAGAACAGCGTTCTGCCCCGGAGTGATCACACGATCCAAATAGCCGACATAGGAAACCTTGAGTTTTGCACCGGGCTTAGTAGTCGTAATGGTGTAACGGCCGTTGGCGTCGGTCACCGTACCATTGGTGGTGCCTTGCTCCATGACGGTCACGCCAACGAGCGGCTCACCATTGCTGTCGGTGATGACACCAGACCTCTGGCTCTGAGCCATGGCTGCAGTACCACAAAGCAGGAGAGATGCGGAAAGCACTACCTTCTGCATGTCCTTCTTCAATTGGGTTTGTCTTTTTCGCATAATAGATATAGTGTTTAATAATTTAAGTGCAAAGATAATGCCTGTATGTGTCGGTTGTATTACAAAAGATTGACGATTGGTTAAAGTCCAAACGTCGGACCGCCATAGTCCACACCATTGGCAGTGACGGAGAAGCCGACAGTATGGACATCCTGGGCCTGGTCGACATAGACGCCATACACCTTGTTATATACATATCCCTCGCCACGGCAGGGTCGTTTGTCGTAGATGCCACTCTTGTAGTCGGTCACGCGACAGAGGCGCAAACTGACGTTGTCGAGATAAATGTCCTTGACTTTACCCTCTTCTCCACCGATGAAGCAGCCGTTCTCCGACGTGGCGACAATACCACGGAAGTAGATGCGGCTCACCTCACCGCAGCGTCCGTGAGTCTCACCCTTGGGAAAACGCCAGTTGGCATCCTTGTTGTTGCCGTCGGCACGCGGGTAACTGGTGACATAGATCGGTTCGGCTTTGCCCCACCACACGTCGCTCCACAGGCGCAGATCCATGATGATGTTGGAAAAAAACACGTCTGTCACCGTGCCCTCATCGCGGTTTTGAATGCCCAGTCCACGGTTGGAACGTGTGATGATGCAGTTGTCGATGATGACATTATAGATGGAGTCCATGTTCTCTGATCCGATCTTGATGGCACAAGAGCGTGAGCTCATCGTGCAGTTGGTTACCACGATATCGTGGCAGGAACCGTACTCTGCAAACTCACGACGGTTTTTCAGACAGATGCAGTCGTCGCCGGAAGTGATATGACAATTGCTGATGCGCACATGACGGCTGTGATCGATGTCGATGCCATCGCCGTTGCGGATCTTCAAGTTGTTAAGGAGATTGATGCCATCGACCACCGCATCCTCACAGCCTACGAGATGGAGTGTCCAGTAAGCGCCTTCGCGGATGGTGATGTCGCGCACCTGTACGTTCTTCACACCAATGAGCGTGAGGACATGCGGACGGGGATCAAAGGTGGTCACGGGTTTCAGCTCGTAGGAGTCAGACAGCTCGCGGCCCATGAAGCGCACGCCGTTGCCGTCGATGGTGCCGCGCCCACAGACTCGGATGTCGTGGGCATCCTTGGCCCAAAGCCATAGCATGCCTTCGCCCTGATTGCTGCCAAAGGCACTCTTGCGATAGACTTTCTCATCAGGATTAGCCAACAAGGTGGTACCGGCATCGAGATATAGCTCTACGCCGGACCTCAACTGCAAGGGACCGGAAAGAAAAGTCTTGCCACGAGACAAGAGCACACGTCCGCCACCGTCAGCATTGCACGCGTCAATAGCACGCTGGAGAGCCGGCGCATCGTCGGTCGTTCCGTCGCCTTTTGCTCCATAGTCCGTGACTTGATAGGTGGGTTGTGCCCATGCAGGCAATGCCAGAATAAGAATGTCAATAAGCAGTAATATCAGTTTTCTCATTGGGTAATGGTCAAAGGTCTTATGTATTGTAATACGGTAATTATGTCGCAAATATAATTGAAAATGATTATCCGCATTTACATGTAACCTTCGTGCCATATAGTCGATGTTC
>ERZ1023830.198-NODE-198-length-19110-cov-52.489740_pt1 | contig 19110 bp, 10 predicted proteins | sample MGYA00380381_ERZ1023830 | MGnify/ENA primary metagenome ERZ1023830 (study PRJEB33179, sample SAMN07449067) | human gut metagenome | biome: Human-gut; feature: Human associated habitat; material: Faeces | host: Homo sapiens | place: India:Kasaragod | collected... | reverse complement strand
CTTGTTTTTAGTTACTCCTGCACGGAAATCTATTCGGTTTTATAGAGGAAAGATAATAAAAAAATTCTCTTGACAAAAGTATGTTCGTCACAATTTTCAATCTGGAGAATGAAAAAGAGGACTTTGTGGTTTCGCCGTCTCGTTTTTGGCTTGTCTCCGGAACAAAAAGGTACTTTGATACTGTCATCTCGGTACTTTGACCTGGTCATCTCGCCTATTTGACCCGATCAGCACGCCTATTTCATCGTTAGAAAAAGGCTTGTTGACAAGAAATTCTCTAAAGAATTATGCAAGAAACAGACGGATTCATGTCATCGCGAAAGCCAGAAAATTGTAATACGTTGATTTTCTGATACTTATAAAAACATGCGTATTTTCGCGAAAATCAGAGCAAGACAGGTGTTCGTCGAAAAGAATCGATTCTCAGAGGCGGAAATTTGTCACTTTACAAGACAAAAGAGGCAAACAATCTTGTTAGGATATTCCTATCTAACACATGTGATATCCCTGAAAGGGACATCACACATCGTAAGCAACGTATCCCCCGAGAACTTTGTACATCATAAGCAACATATCTCTACTGAGACTTATACGTCTGCTTTTAGCCCTGCCTTTTTTTTGCACATAGAATTGCATTTTATTGCCACAAATAGTGAATATTCCAAATATTTTATGTAAGTTTGCCATAAATAAATTCAAGTCACCATGAAACAACACCTTTTCAATGACAAAGCTACTGCTTACCGACAGTTAGTCTGGGCACTGCTGTTGCTCTGCCTCTGTCCGCTGACAGCCTCTGCCCAACAACAAGACAAGTTGCTCACGCTCCTTCGTGACCGGCTGAAATACAACTTCACGCAACTGCAAAAGCAGACGGTGAAGCCCTATTTCATGAGCTATCGCGTGGAGGACAACGACACGCGCACGATCACCAGTTCCTTTGGTGTGCTGAACGGCAACGACGACAGCCACGTGCGCTCGTTTATCCCGCAGGTGCGCGTCGGTTCCATGGCACTTGACAACTACAAAAACGACAATAGCGGCGGACGCCAGCAAGGAGCGACACTGCCCTTTGACGACAATGCCACCGACGGCATCACCACCAACTTCTGGCAAGCCACAATGGCCGCTTACGACGGTGCAGTGGAAGCCTATGAGGACGCAAAGAGCAAGGCCGCCACGTCAGCCGCCGACGAGGACAAGGCACCCTGCTTCTCCAAAGCACCGGCCGAACGCTACTACGAAGGGCCGCTCAACCCATCCGCAACAAAGCTCGACGACCAGCAATGGGCAAAGAAGCTCAATGCCGTCAGTGCCGTGTTCAAGGCTGATCCTACCTTGCAGAACGGAACGGCAGCACTGATCTATGAGGTCAACCGCTCCTATCTCGTCAACACCGACGGCACCGAGGTGGTGCAGAACCGGCGCACGGCACGCGTCGTCATCATCGCCCAGGCCATGGCCGACGACGGCATGATGCTGCCAATGTTGCAGGATTTCTTTGCTTTCAACCCCGACTCGCTTCCCTCCGAAGACCGTCTCGTCGCTGCAGCACAAGACCTGCTCACACGTGTGCAGGCGCTGAAAGCCGCTCCCGTAGCCAATCCCTATACCGGTCCGGCCATCCTCTCCGGTCCGGCTGCCGGCGTCTTTTTCCATGAGATCTTCGGTCATCGCCTGGAAGGGCACCGCCTCAAGAAAGGTGGCGAGACCTTCAAAGACATGGTCGGCAAGCAAGTGCTGCCCGCCACCTTCAACGTCTATTGCGATCCTACACTGCGCCACTATGCCGGCGTGGACATGAACGGCAGCTACCGCTACGACGACGAGGGCGTGAAAGCCCGCCGCGTCGACAATGTCGTGAGCGGTGTGCTGCGCTCCTTCCTCATGAGCCGCAAGCCTATCGACGGCTTCCCAGAGAGCAACGGCCACGGTCGCGCTGACCTGAGAAACGATCCTGTCAGCCGACAGTCCAACCTCATCGTGGAGACCACCAAGCCCTATACCGACGCCCAGTTGCGCGACATGCTCATCCGTGAGGCCAAACGGCAGGGCAAGCCCTACGGCTATTTCTTCCGTACGGTGACGAGCGGCTACACGATGACGGGCGAAGGCGGAAGCATCAACTCGTTCAACGTCACGCCCGTGGAGGTCTATCGTGTCTTTGTCAACGGCAAGCCCGACGAGCTCGTGCGTGGCGTGAGCCTCATCGGCACGCCACTGTCGATGTTCTCCCACATTCAGGCGGCAGGCAACCGCCCCGCCGTGTTCACCGGCAGCTGTGGTGCCGAGTCGGGTTGGGTGCCCGTGACAGCCTGTGCTCCCGCTGTCTTTGTCAGTCAGATAGAGACCCAGCGTGCACAGAAGAGCGACTTTGTGCCGCCGATCCTCAAGGCTCCTGTAGATAATAAGGAGTACAAGCCGCTCACCGATGCCGTAGGCAAGGATGTCGACAACGTGATCTTCGCCGCTATGAGCGACGAGATGAAGCGATCGATGGACAGCCTGCAACTCGAGGGATCACCCAAGCCGTTTTATCTCGACATGACGGCTACGCGCTCACGCGGTTTCGACATCACCGGCGAACTGGGCGGCATCTCCATGAGCGACCAAAAGCCATGGCACACCTATCTGTCCACCCATCTGCTCCTTGGCAACTACAAGAGTACCAATGAGCTGCCGGGGCAAGAAAACTATTTGGGACTCAACAATGGCGAACAAGTAGACTATGCCGACATCCGCCACTCCTTCTGGCAGCTCAATGACGCCGCCTATAAGCAGGCAGTGGTATTGCAGGCACAGAAGACTTCTTATCTGAAACAAAACCCGCCCTCGCTCGATCTGTCAAAGCTCCCCAACCTGCAACCGATGAAGCCTGCCACACAGATCGTCGACGACAACTCCGGCTTTGACATCGACATGCCACGATTGGAGCAGACCGCCAAGCGTCTTTCCGCAGTCTTTCAGCACTATCCCAAGCTCTATTACACCTCGGTGAAGATCAGCGGCAATCAGATGGTCTCCTACCGGTTGACGTCTGAGGGCGTGAAGATCAAGCAACCTCATCACCGTGTCATCATCTCTGCCGAGGCTTACTTCCGCGATGCCGACCAGGTGGAGCAAAGCGATGACTATACCTTCGCCTACGAGAGCACGGCCGAGATTCCGTCCGACGACATACTCGAGGCTCAGGTGCGTGCTTTTGCCGACAGCTGCATGACGCTCTGCCAGGCCCCCGCTATGCCAAAATACTACAAGGGTCCGGCTCTTTATGTCGACGGTGCCGCCATGAACGCCCTCTTCGACAGCCGTCTGATCTCAGAACCTTCCTACGAAGAGGATGCCAACGACATCGGACAGAAAATCGGCCAACCCGTCATCAGCAAGATGATCTCTGTCGTCAACCGCAACGACCTGAATACCTACGAGGGACAGCCGGTCTATGGCCACATGGTGGCAGATGCCGACGGCGTCACGCCAGCCCCACAGCTGACACTCATCGACCATGGCGTGCTGAAGGCAAAGCTCAACGGTGCCGAGCCCACGCTGTTCGCTCCTACCACCACGGGCAGTGCACGCTTCTTCAACGATCCCGAAAAACCGAGCATCGCCACGGGCTTCAACACCATTCAGGTACAAGTGGCGGCAACCACGCAGGAGAAAGAAATGGTGAAGCTGCTCATCAAACAAGCGAAGAAGGAAAACTTGCCCTTCGCCTATATCGTGGAGCTGCCGCGCCGCCAGTCTGCCACACGACTCTATCAGGTCGACGTGAAAACGGGAGCCATCAAACTGATGAAGACCGACCAGGACGCAACGCCGTCAGACGATGTGCTGATGAATATCCTCGCTGTCTCTAATAAAGAGGATGTCTTCAATGTCATCAACCCCTATACGTACACCGTGATCTATCCTCACAGCTTCCTGCTCAACGAGATCAAGCTTAACAAGGCGACAATGGAGGTACAAAAAGAGTTCGAGATTCCGTATCCGGTAGGTGAATGATGAGTGTTGAATGATGAATGGATTCAATGTTGAGTGTTGAATGTTGAGTGCTGAATTGTGAATGTAGAACAGAGCTAAAATGAAATCATATAATATGCAGATGAGAAAGATTTTCATTGCCATGTTGCTCGTGCTCACGATGCCGGCCATGGCGCAAAGGGCAAAGGAGGAAATCAAAGCTGACCGCAATCTCGCAGCCAGCAACTATCTGGCTTATCCCGGGCCGAAACAAAAGCTGACCAAGGCACCGGAAGGCTACACACCTTATTATATCAGTCACTACGGCCGACACGGCTCCCGCTATCTCATCAGCCCCGCCCAGTACAGCGACGCGGTGAACATTCTGGCCAAAGCCGACAGCCTTGACAAGCTCTCGCCACGCGGTCACGACGTGCTCGACAAAGTCAGGATGCTGGCTGCCGAGGCTCAGGGACGCTTGGGCGAACTGACTCCACTTGGCGCTGAGCAGCACCGAGACATCGCCCATCGCATGTACATGCGCTTCCCGCAGGTCTTCAACGGCAACGTGCACATCGACGCACGCTCCACCATCGTCATCCGCTGCATCCTCTCCATGGGGAATGAGCTCATGGAACTGGCACGCCTCAACCCGCGCATGGTCATCACCAGCGATGCCAGCCAGCACGACATGTACTACATGAACGATGAGCATGGTAAATACAACAAGCTGCGCGACACGCCGGAGGCACGTCAGGCGCTCGCCGACTTCAACAAGAACCACGAAAACTACAGTCATCTGATGGGACTGCTCTTCAACGACACGGCCTACGCCCACACCATCGATGCCAACAAACTCGGGCAGCGTCTCTTCGACCTGGCCGCCAATATCCAGAGCACGGAACTCAGACATAAGTTCAGCCTCTGGCCGATCTTCACCGACAAGGAGGTCTATGACTCCTGGCAGCGCAAAAACGCAATGTGGTATATGTATTACGGTCCCTCGCGACAGACCCACAGCTATGGACTGCTCACGCAAGCCAATCTGCTGAACAATATCATCACAACGGCCGACAGTTGCCTGCTCCTCCAGCATCCCGGTGCCACGCTGCGCTTTGCCCATGAGTCGGACGTCATGCCGCTGGTGTGCCTGCTCAACCTCAACCACTACGGCGAAACCATCGACGACCTCGAACAACTCGATGACCGCGGATGGAACAACTACGACATCTATCCCATGGCCTGCAACGTGCAGTTCATCTTCTATAAGCCCAACGTGGTCACTGATCTCAGCAAAGCCGACATCCTCGTCAAGGTGCTTCTCAACGAAAACGAGGCTACACTACCCGTTTCCACCGACAAGGCGCCTTACTACCACTGGAAAGATGTGCGTGCCTATCTCCTTCAGCGGTTGGATCAGCTGAAATAAGGTTGACGCTTCCCATGCGGTAGTTTTCTTACTGTCCTCAACCCGCTGATCCCTCAGATCCTGACAAGTGAAGCCCACGCGTACAGTCCTTTCTTTTCTTAGAGTCAGTGGCGCTGTGGAGTATTTAACTACATCTTCGACCGCTGATAGTCCCTTGGCGACATGCCATACATATTCTTAAACATCGTGGAGAAACTGGCCGAGTTGGAGAATCCGCAGGCATACATCACCTCGGTGATGCTCTGTTTCGGATCCTCGAGCAGGCGGGCAGCCTGCTTCAGTCGCAGGTTCTTGATGAAGTTGTGCGGTGTCTGGTTGGTGAGCTCCTTCATCTTTCGGTAGAGGTGCACACGGCTGATGCCCACACGGTCGGCTATGTCGTCGACACCAAGGTCGGAGTTGCTGAGGTTGCCATTGATGACATCCATGACCCGCTGCAGGAACTTGTCGTCGGGCGTCTGCACGTCGACCTTGTTGACTTTATCGGCTTGGTCTTCCTGTCCGGTGAACTTATTCTTCAGCGTACGGCGCACGGCAAGAAGATTGGCGATGGTGCGGCGCAGGATGTCCATGTTGAACGGTTTCACCACATAGGCGTCGGCACCCGTCTCCAAGCCCTCCATGCGGTCCTCGTCACGGCTCTTGGCGGTGAGGAGGATGACGGGCAGATGATTGGTGTTGATATTTGACTTGAGCTTGGTGCAGAGCGTGATACCATCCATCTCAGGCATCATCACGTCGCTGATAACCAGGTTGGGCATGTCCTTGAGAATCTCCGCAAGCGCCACCTTACCGTTGGGGTAGTAGCGGACGTTGTATTCATTACTCAGTTCGGTCTGCAAATAGCTGGCGATCTCATCGTCGTCCTCCACGATGGCGATCGTGGGCTTACTGTTGTCGTCGCGCGAGGCCACCGGATGCATGAGCGGATCGGCCTCCATGTCCTTGAGTTCCTGGGCCAGCTGTTTGTCGGCCTCACTGTCGTCGTGCTGTGCTGCTGTCATGCTGCCGTCGTCGGTGATCATCTCCTCGGGCTTGAGATGGCTGTTGCCCAAGGGCAGGGTGACGACGAAGCAGGAGCCCGGTCCATCACTGTTGTTGTGCGCCGTGATCGTACCATAGTGAAGTTCCACGAGCGAACGGGTGAGGTCGAGGCCGATGCCCGTACCCGTGTTGCGCTCGCCCATGCCAGTAGGACTCTGGTAGAAGCGCTGGAAGATCGTCTCGAGTTTGTCCTTCGGGATGCCGCAGCCCGTGTCGCGCACCGTGATGATGGCATCAGCGCCGGTATGCGTCAGACTGATATTTACCTCGCCGCCCGTCGGCGTAAACTTAAAGGCATTGGAGAGCAGGTTCATGATCACCTTGTCGAAATTGTCGCGGTCCACCCATACCGGGAGCTTGTCGCTGTCGTGGTGGAAGACGAAGTGTATCTTCTTGATGTTGGCCTGCTGCTGGAAGAGCTGCACCTCGTCGTCGATGAAGCTGACCATATCAGTTTTCTGCATATGCATGACCATCTTTCCCTTGTCGATCTTGCGGAGATCCATCATCTGATTGACGAGGTGGAGAATACGCTCGGCGTTGCGCCGCATGAGGGCGTAGGTGTTTTGTCGCTGCGGGTCGCGGTCAGTCTTGATGAGCGAGAGCAGCGGCGTGATGATCAGCGTGAGCGGGGTGCGGATGTCGTGGCTGATGTTGACAAAGAAGCGCAGCTTGGCCTCTCCCATCTCCTCGGCATGGATATGCTCCTGAAGGGTGAGATGCTCCTGTTCCTTGCGCTTACAGTAGGCGAGATAAACATAAAAAGCCCAGACTAACAAGATCAGATAGACAAACTTTGCAGGCCAGGAAGCGTACCACGCAGGACGGATCTCGACCTGAAACTCCTCCTCGGCCGACGACTGCCCGTTGTAGAGCGCCTTGACGCGGAACTGATATTTGCCGGCAGGCAGATGGGCGAAGGACAGTACGTTCTGACCCTGGGTCAGTGTCTTCCAGCCCTCATCGTTGATGCTGTAGGCATAGGTCACCTGCTCCACATTGTTATATGTGAATGTTGTCAGCTCCAGTGAGAAGCTGTTGTCGTCCTGTGCCAAGGAGAACAGACGGGATTCGTAGCAAGGCTTCTCAGTGATCGTAAACCATCCCGACTTCATCCCCGGCACCACAGGCTCATTGCCCACGAGAAAGCGCGAGATTTGCACCAAGCCTCTCCACGACGTACGGCCGATGCGCGAAGGATCGAAGACGTTGATGCCGCCCGGTCCGCCGACGAGCAGACGGCGACCGTCGGCAGACAACGAGGCCGCGCCGTCACTGAATTCATTGCTCTGCAGGCCATTGCCGACAAAGAAGCTTTGGGTCTTGCCCGTGCGCATATCCATGCAGCAGAGACCATGGAGCGTACCGAACCACAACCGCTGCTGCCGGTCTTCCTGCATGAAGGCCACGTTGTTGTCAGGCAGTCCCTGCCGTACCGTATAGACGAGCGGCTTGCTCCAATGGGTCTTGTCGTGACAGTAGAGCATGTCGTTGCTGCCCACCCACACGCGGTCGCGACTGTCGACATAGAGGCTGTGGGCAAACGAACCCTGGTCAACGCAGTTCACGCCGAAGGTAGTCACCCAACTATCGTGCTTAAGATCGAGACACGACATGCCCACAGAGTTGGCCACGAAGAGTCGGCTACCGTCGCGCGAGAAAGCCAGTTTGAAGAGGAAGTTGTTGGGCAGGCTGTTTACTTTCAGGTTGTTGTCAGCCCCCTTTGCCATAGTATAAGTGCGGCGGGTACCGTCGGGACGGATCACGACGAGGCCATTGCCAAGCGTCGCCAGCCAGACGTTGCCACGAGCATCACATTTGATGTCGAAGACGCTCACGCCCTGTCCGAGATTGACGGGATGATAGCTGCCACCCTCAAGATAGCCGCATCCTTCGAGGTAGCTGCCGATCCAGAGCCGATGATGACTGTCGAAGCAGAGCGCCTCAATGGTATTGGGGAAAGTATAGTGCCGGAGTTGCTTGCCCATGGCGTCGAGGAGGTAGAGGCCGTCGCGGTCTGTTCCCACCCACATCGTGCCGCCGTCGCCGAAGAGTACACGCGTGACGCAATTACCGCCGATGGGATTGTTGTTGCCCGCGCGGTAGCCGATATAGCCAAAGTCAAAGGCGAGCGCAGGCTGCATGTAGAGTCCTTTTTGCAGCATCGTCATCCACACGTTGCCCTGCCGATCCTGAATGATGGAGTTGACCTTACCCGTGGTGAGGTCAATACGATTGGAATAGAATGGATTGTTGACCACGAGACCGGTGGTAGGCTGATAGGAGTACAAACCATAACCGTCGCTGCCGACATAGACTTTGCCAGAAGGAGCAACAAAGACACACGACACAGAAAGTTTGCCCAAGGCGCTGATCTGCGTGAACGGAGCCACACCGCCACGCGAGAAGTAGACGCCGTCGCCCGTCGTGCCGGCGTAGACGTTGCCCTGAGCGTCGCAGGCGATAGAAGAGACCGACTGTTTTCCACCTATCGGAAGCCGTTGCGTCAGTCGCCCCTGACGGTCCAGACACAGCAGACGGCCGTCCTCGGTGTTGATCCACAGCCGTCCCAGCCGGTCCTCAGCCATCCGACGGATGTATTTCAACTTACTGATAGCACCTTTCACCGGCCGACAGACATAATCCTCAACTTTGCCGGAAGGCTGGAGAATACCGTAGCCCGACGTGCCGATGAGCACCTGTCCGTTGCGCCGCACGACGATGTCGTTGACATAGGTCTTGACAAGCTTGTGCTGATCGTTGTAGATTTTATATGCGTGGAACTGTTGTCCGTCGAAGTTCAGAAGTCCTTTGTTGGAGCCTAACAGGATGTTGCCCTGATGGTCTTGCTCCACCTTATTAATATAGTTGCTGTCAAAACCACGTGAGCTGGAGTTGTCACGGTTGATCACAACAAAGTGATAGCCGTCAAAGACACTCAAGCCATTGCGCGTGGCAACCCAGATGAAACCACGGCTGTCTTGAAACACCTGATTGGCAAAGCTGCTCGACAAACCGTTCTCGGTGTTATAGAGCTTACCGGTCTGAGCCTCCGCGATGGCAGAAGTCAGTAATAGGATAAGGAAAAGAAGAGTCTGTTTAAGGTTCTGCATGATGATTCTTATCTGTGCCGATAACAAGATGTTATGTTATTCAGGTTTAGGGAGACACGACATCCAGGAGTACAAGATGTACGGCGAAACTGACGCGCCCCCCTTATTTTATAGTTACAAAGATAGCAAAAAATGATGAGTTTCTACAGCTTTATTATAAAAAAGTGTCTAAAAAGACGTATTACAAAGTAAATGTTACATCGTGAAACAAATTTCGAAACTCTATGAGACTAATAACAAAGTCGGTTTGAGACGAATGTCGTAATTTTGCAGCAGAAATCAAATCACCCAAATATGAAAACGACAAAAACTGCTTTAACTGCCCTCATGCTGATGGCAGCGCTCGGCGCCAACGCTCAGCAGCTGACCCTGCATCTCGACGAAGCCCGAAAGACGGTAAGTCCCACACTATATGGTATGATGACCGAGGAGATCAACTACTCCTATGAAGGCGGCCTCTACGCTCAGATCCTGCGCGATCCCTCTTTCCGTGAGGACGCAAATGGACAGCGGCGCAACCCATGGACGCCCTGGCATTCGGGCGGACCGAAATACTGGCTGGCAACAGACACGCTGGCTTCACAGCTCACGCTCACGCAGAAAGGCGGATACAACCGCGCCAACCCTGCCGTGCTGAAATGGAAAGCTAAAGCCGGAGCAAGCATCGCCAATGGTGGATACTGGGGCGTGCCCATCCGCGCGAAAGAACTCTATAAAGGATATGTCATCGCCAAGGCAGAGAAAGGCAGCGGCGCTTCGCTCACGCTCAGCCTCGTCAGCAACGACGGCAAGACGGTCTTTGCCTCCACAAAGATCGACGGACTCGGCGAGAACTGGCAGAAGAAGAGCTTCGAGCTGACGGTTCCCGAGAAGGTCAAGGCCACGAAGGACGCTCGCTTTGTCATCACTGCCGACAACGAGGGAACGTACGATCTGAGTAAGACGGTGCTCTTCCCCGAGACGTTCAACAACCGTCCCAACGGGCTGCGCAAGGATCTCATGGAGATGATGTGCCAGATGAAGCCGAAATTCCTGCGCTTCCCCGGCGGCAACTATGTCGAAGGCAACGACTTCCGTAACCGCTTCGACTGGAAGCGCACGGTCGGCGATCCCGATGAGCGGCCGGGCCACATGAGTCCGTGGGGCTATCGCTCTACCGACGGTCTCGGCTTGCTGGAGTTCCTGGAGTGGGCTGAGGACTGTGGCGCGGAACCGATTCTCGCCGTCTTCGCCGGATATACGCTCAGCGGTGACTACCTCACCGCCGACTATGTCGACGGCTTCATCCAGGATGCGCTCGACGAGATCGAGTATGTCACGGGCGGTCCCGAGACCAAGTGGGGCGCGCAGCGTGTGCGCGACGGTCATCCCCAGCCTTTCCCTCTGCACTATGTGGAGATTGGCAATGAGGACTTCTTCGACGAGAGCGGCTCCTATGCCGGACGCTATAAAAAGTTCTACGAGGCTATCAAAGCCAAGTATCCTCAGCTGCAGCTTATCTCTACCGCTGATCAGAAGATGGTGGAGCGCTGGGCACAGGAGACGGGCGTGACCGGACTGAAGTTCGATGTCATCGACGAGCACTACTATCGCAGTACGGGTGGCATGTATGAGGCTGCCAACCAATACGACAAATATGACCGCAAGGGCCCGAAGATCTTCTGCGGCGAGTGGGCCGCACGCGAGGGCAAACCGACCACCAACATGAACGCGGCACTTGGCGACGCTGCATGGATGACGGGCATGGAGCGCAATGCCGACCTGCTGATCGGTCACTGCTACGCCCCGCTCTTCGTCAACGTCAACAAGGGTGGCATGCAATGGGAAAGCGATCTCATCGGCTATGACGCGCTCAACGCTTACGGCTCGCCTTCCTACTACGCTCAGTGCATGTTCGCCCAGAATGTCGGCAACTGCATTGTGCCGATGACCGACAAGGACATGCCGACGATGCAATATGAGGGTAAGAAACTGCCGCAGTTGTACTACTCAGCAACGACCGACACTCATTCGGGATGTACATATCTGAAGGTTGTCAACGGCGGAAAGACAGCACAGACGCTCACCGTCACCGTCAGCGGCGGCAAGGTAGCCGGTAAGGGTACCATCACCACGCTGAAAGCTGCCAAGCCCGAGGACACCAACTCCATCGACAATCCGAAGCATGTCGTGCCGGTGACTGCCAAGCAGAAGACGGGTAAGACCTTCAAGGTGATGCTCGCTCCGCTGTCGGTCAATGTGATCAAGATGTGATTTGATTGTGATATAGATGTGATAAGCATTGCTTCATAATAATGCTATAAGTTTAGGTTTTTAAAAGTGTAAGTTAGGTTACAAGATGTTATGTAGGTTCGCTGTACTTACTTCTTTTCAGTAAGACAGATGATTTTAATGATTCCTGAGGGGCTCTCCGTAGTGATTACGGGGGGCCTTGATTGCGTTTGTGAGGGCTTAGGTGTCTAATTATTAATTCTTTGCGCAACCTTGGTGGACTTAGCCCCTTTGCGAGAGATACCCAAGACACGACTCACGCGAGACGATTCTGTCTTCCTCTCGCAAAGCCGCAAAGGGCGCAAAGACAAATTCCCAAGTCTTGTGCCCCCCATGTCTCAATGTGAAATGATTTGGCAGAATTGCTTTTCCCATACGCAAAAAGTCCTTTTCCGTGTTCGATATCTCAAATATTATGCTTACCTTTGCGGGCCTAAAGTAAAAGATGATGCCTGCATCATAATGCACAACATAATGTGATACGCTACCCCAAAAACTATAAATACGGTTAAGCACCTTCACCTTTTAGCCGCTGGAGTTCCTATTCTTACTTTTTTTATGTAAATTTGCATATTACAGTAGAGAACACCTCGTGTCGATGGATTATTTGCTTTTTATCTGCACCACTAAGTCAAGTATTTCTTTCGACATGACAAGACTCCGGGCTTTTTTGCAGCGCAGGAGCTTATAAGTAATCCAAACAAACAGTGGTGCAGAATTAAAGATAAATAATAAATGACAAAAGAAAAGTTCTTCACCTCCATGGGGTGGATTGGTATGGCAACTTCCGTACTGATGTATATCTTTTATTTTCCACAGATAGAAAACAACTTAGCCGGACACAAAGGGACCTTTATTCAGCCGTTCATGGCAGGTATCAACTGTACGCTATGGGTAACATACGGACTGTTCAAGGAGAAACGGGACCTGCCACTTGCTATTGCCAATACCCCAGGTATCATCTTCGGGTTTGTAGCTGCTTTCACTGCACTGTAGATCCTTGTTAAACAAAGACAGTTACTCTCTTGTTCAACGAAGAGGGTAACCTCACTGGCCGTACAGATGTCATATGCAAAAATCACAGCCTCGGAGGTTGAACTGACAGAATGTGCAATCTCCCACGTCCCTCGTGTTTCAGTTGGGTATATCGTCACTACCTGTTCCCTTGCGGCTCTTCTCCCTGAACGCATATCACGATCCTCTTCTTTGTTGAATAAACTGACATTTTTGCGCCGTTTTCCTTGCGATTTTCTGAACCAATACCTATATTGCTCTCAATTTCGCGAATTTTGAGGGTGCTTCTATAATTAACTGATAATTAGGCGATTACAAACCTAAAGCGTTTTCTCCTCCAAAAAACACAGGGGGTTACCATGAATTTTCGCTGATTCTGCTTGTCAGAAAGCCTTTCTGATGCTATCATCTCGGTAAGATGACCTGGTCAGAAAGGCACTTTGACCAGGTCAGAAAGGTACTTTAATAGCATCAGAAAGGTACTTTGACAACGTGACCTCGATTTATTGTTGTTTTCACCCAGCCATTTTCTGATTTCTCTCAAAAATCTTTCTCTAAAATGTTCGGCCACGATGAAGCACTTTTGTCAATCGGTTTCAAAACAGCTGACGTACTTATGAAGAAGCAGCGCATCTACAACCGTGAAGAAGCAGGGCGTGTTCGCCCAGTTGCCCACCGACGTCTCTATCGCCAACGGACGCAGGATGGTGAAGGAATAAGAAGGAATTCGCCACCGGTATCCATAATGCGATATGCTACCCCAAAAACTATAAATACGGTTAAGCACCTTCACTTTTTTGCCGCTGGAGTTCCTATTCTTACTTTTTTTATGTAAATTTGCATATTACAGTAGAAAACACCGTGAGCGGATAGTCTTTCGGCTGTCTTTCGTACTGGATATCAGAACGTACCATATAATAAGAATATACACTAAAGAAGATGAAAGCATTTGTTTTTCCCGGACAGGGTTCCCAGTTCGTAGGCATGGGCAAAGACCTCTACGACAACAACGCGTTAGCTAAAAAACTATTTGACCAGGCCGACGAGATACTCGGATTCAAGATCACCGACGTGATGTTCGCCGGTACTGATGAACAGCTCAAGGAGACCAAGGTCACACAGCCTGCCGTCTTCCTCCATAGCGTCATCTCGGCACTGTGCCTCGGCGACGACTTCAAGCCCGCCATGGTGGCCGGTCACTCCCTCGGTGAGTTCTCCGCTCTCGTGGCTGCCGGTGCGCTGAGCTTCGAGGACGGTCTGCGTCTCGTCGCTGCCCGTGCCAACGCCATGCAGAAAGCCTGCGAGGCCAATCCCGGCACGATGGCTGCCATCATCGCGCTCCCCGACGAGAAAGTAGAGGAGATCTGCGCCGAGGTCAGCAAGGAAGGCCACACCGTGGTGCCCGCCAACTTCAACTGCCCGGGCCAGCTCGTCATCTCCGGCGACAAAGAGGGCATCCTCGTCGCTTGCGACAAGCTGAAGGCTGCCGGTGCCAAGCGTGCCCTGCCTCTGAAGGTCGGCGGCGCTTTCCACTCTCCCCTCATGCAGCCCGCCAAGGAAGAGCTGCAGGCTGCCATCGAGAAGACGCAGTTCGCCAAGCCGGTATGCCCCGTCTATCAGAATGTCGACGCTATGCCGCACACCGATCCTGAGGAGATCAAGCAGAACCTTATCGCTCAGCTCACCAGTTCAGTGCGCTGGACCAAGTCTGTGCAGAACATGATCGCCGACGGCGCCGACGAGTTCGTAGAGTGCGGACCGGGAAAGGCTCTGCGCGGAATGATTGGCCGCATCGACAAGAATGTCAAGGCCACCGGTCTCGAATAAGCATCTGACAGTGTGAAACACAAATGATTGGATGAAGAGAAAAATCATCATTTACCAAGTCTTTACCCGTCTCTTTGGCAACCGCAACACGGCCCGCGTTCCCAACGGCACGCTGCGCGCCAACGGGACGGGAAAGATGAGCGACTTCGACGCGGAACGGCTACGCCGCATCCACGACATGGGCTTCACCCATGTGTGGTATACGGGTGTCATCCGCCACGCCACCGCGACGGACTACAGCAAGCATGGCATACCGCGCCAGCACCCTTCTGTGGTGAAGGGCGTGGCGGGATCGCCCTACGCCATCACTGACTACTACGACATCGATCCGGATCTGGCCGACGACATCGACCAGCGCATGAACGAGTTCCAACAGCTCGTCGACCGCACACACCAGGCCGGCATGAAGGTCATCATCGACTTCGTACCCAACCATGTGGCACGCGAGTACCACTCGATCATGAAACCAGAAGGCGTGCGCGACCTCGGTGAGGACGACGACACGGGCAAGCACTTCTTGCCCATCAACAACTTCTACTACTGTCCCGGACAGCCTTTCGTCTCACCGGTGCAGCCTCAGGAAGGTGAAGAACCTTATGTCGAGAACCCCGCCAAGTGTACCGGCAACGACCGCTTCGACAACTGTCCGGGGCGCAACGACTGGTACGAGACCGTGAAACTCAACTATGGCATCGACTACTGCGATGCCGGAGGGCGCAGCTATCACTTCGATCCGGTGCCCAACACATGGGTGAAGATGACCGACATCCTGCTCTACTGGGCTTCGAAAGGCATCGACGGCTTCCGCTGCGACATGGCGGAGATGGTGCCGCCGGCCTTCTGGGCCTACGCCACCCGCATCGTCAAGGAGCGCTATCCCCGTGTCGTCTTCATCGGAGAGGTATACGACACCAACCTGTATCGCACCTACATACAGTCGGGATTTGACTATCTCTACGACAAGGTGGGCATGTACGACTGTCTGCGCGATGTCATCTGCGACCGCCGCCCTGCAAGCAGCATCACCTACTACTGGCAGCACGTTGACGACATCCGCCCACACATGCTCTACTTCCTGGAGAACCACGACGAGCAGCGCATTGCCAGTGATTTCTTCTGCGGAAACGGTATGAAAGCCATTCCGGCAATCATCGTCGCCGCACTCATGGGCAGTAATCCTTTCATGGTCTATTCCGGACAGGAGCTCGGCGAGCGTGGGATGGATGCCGAGGGCTTCTCGGGATGTGATGGCCGTACGACGATCTTCGACTACTGGTGCATAGACACCATCCGCCGCGGTTATTTCGACCGCCGTCATCTCACGCAGGACGAGATGCACCTGCAACTGAAATACCAGCAGATCCTGCATATCGCCAACCGCGAGACTGCTGTGCGCGAGGGTGAGTTCTTCGATCTGATGTATGTCAACCCACAGACCTGGAAGTTCAATCCCCGCCATGAGTTCGCCTTCCTGCGTAAGTTCGAGGATGAAGTACTGCTCGTGGTGGTGAACTTTGGAGCCGACCGCGTCAACACCAGCGTGAACATCCCGGCCCACGCCTTCGACTTCCTCGGACTGCCGGAAAAGGAGGTGCGCGCCATCGACTTGCTCACAGGACAGGAGATGGACATCGAGTTGAAAAGGGACGGTGCCGTGGACATGGATCTCAGACCCTATACAGGACGTATCTATAAATTCAGCATCAAGATGGAAGAGACACCTTATCTGCTCAATGTGCACAACAAAGATGAGTTCCCGCCGGCACACACTGCCGAGCATCTGCTCAACCAGGTGATGATCCGCATGTTTGGATGCGAGCGTTCACGCAACGCCCATATCGAACGAAAGAAAAGTAAGATCAGCTATCACCTCGACCATAAACCGTCGCGACAGGAGGAGAAGGCGATCGGCGACCGCATGAACGAGCTCATCGAGGAGGACCTCCCCGTGACCTACGAGGACGTGGATCGCAACCATGTGCCTGAAGGCGTGAACCTCGACCGCTTGCCGGAAGATGCCTCACAGACGATCCGCCTCGTGCGCATCGGCGACTTCGATGTCTGTCCATGTATCGGCAAACATGTGCGCTCTACCTCACAGATTGGTCGCTTCGAGATTCTCGGCACCAACTGGGACGAGCAGACTCACACCTTCCGCATCCGCTTCAAGGTGATACCCTAACGGTAAGGTGACACTACACCTTATTATATATAGGGTGCGTCCAATGCGGACGCACCCTTTCTTTGTTATTTTTTATGTTATGTTTCGTTTCAAAAACTTTATCTTTTATATCATCCCTTTGTCGTTACAAAGAAAAAGTGTATCTTTGTCACCGTAATGCGAAACAAGCAATCAATAGAAAATAAAGACAACAACTAATAACACCAAAATCAACTAAACAAAAAGATTATGCAAAGCAACAACATTCCCCAGGTGAAGCTCGGCATCATCGCCGTCAGCCGTGACTGTTTCCCTATCGCCCTTTCCACCAAGCGTCGCGAGAACATCGTGAAGGCTTATAAGGGCGAGATATATGACTGCCAGACTACAGTAGAGAACGAGCAGGATATGCTCAAGGCCATTAAAGAGGTGCGCGAAGCTGGCTGCAACGCCCTCGTCGTGTTCCTTGGCAACTTCGGACCGGAGACTCCCGAGACACTCATCGCCAAGAAGTTCCATGGCCCTTGCATGTTCGTCTCTGCCGCTGAAGGCGACGGCGACATGATCAACGGCCGCGGCGACGCTTATTGCGGTATGCTCAACTGCAGCTACAACCTCGCCATGCGTCACCTCAAGGGCTACATCCCCGCCTATCCCGTGGGCACTGCCGAGGACATCGCCAAGATGATCGCCGACTTCGTGCCCGTGGCCCGTGCCGTCATCGGCCTGAAAGGTTTGAGGATCATCACCTTCGGCCCACGTCCTCAGGACTTCTTCGCCTGCAACGCTCCTATCAAGGGACTCTATGAACTCGGCGTGGAGATCGAGGAGAACTCTGAGCTCGACCTCCTCGTAGCTTACAAGGCTCACGAGAACGACCCACGCATCGACGACGTCTGCAAGGACATGGCTGCCGAGATGGGCGAGGGTAAGTACTATCCCGACCTCAGCCGCCGCATGGCACAGTTTGAGCTGACGTTGCTCGACTGGGCTGAGCAGCACAGGGGCTCCCGCAAGTATGTGGCCTTCGCCGACAAGTGCTGGCCTGCCTTCCCAAGCCAGTTCGGCTTCGAGCCCTGCTATGTCAACTCCCGCCTGGTGAGCCGTGGCATCCCCGTGGCCTGCGAGGTGGACATCTACGGCGCACTCTCTGAGTACATCGGCATGTGCCTGAGCGACGACACCGTCACCCTGCTCGACATCAACAACTCGGTACCTCAGTATATTTACGACGAGGACATCGTCGGCAAGTACAACTACAAGCTCACCGACACCTTCATGGGCTTCCACTGCGGCAACACGCCATCCTGCAAGATGTGCGCCGGACGTGCCATCAAGTACCAGCTCATCCAGAACCGTCTGCTGGAGAACGGCGGCAAGCCCGACTTCACACGTGGCACACTGGAGGGCGACATTGCTCCGGGCGAGATCACGTTCTACCGCGTACAGTGTGACTCCGAGGGTGTGCTCCGCGCTTACATCGCTGAGGGCGAGGTACTCAACGTGCCAACACGTTCCTTCGGTGGCATCGGCGTCTTCGCTATTCCTGAGATGGGCCGCTTCTATCGTCACGTACTCATCGAGAAGCACTATCCTCACCACGGTGCCGTCGCCTTCGCCCACGTCGGCAAGTATCTCTTCAACTTCCTGAAGTACATGGGCATCCAGGATGTGGCTTACAACCAGCCCAAGAGCCTGCCTTACCCGACCGAGAATCCGTTTGAGTAATCTTGAGATGATGATCTAAGCCTCTCTTTCGACTGGGTTCTACAGCAGAGGATTCAAAAAAATAGTCAAGGGTTGACAAGACACTATGGTCCTGTCAACCCTTTTATCTTAGATTTATTCGTTCACACAGGGACATAGAAACACAGAAAATATGCCATATTCTTAGCTTTAGGGGACACCGGGTGGTATGGCTGCAGGAAAAACCTTACTGAGCTTACAGCCGAAAGTTAGTGGATAGAAGTATAGAAGTATATGTGCCTGCTGGAATCTTGATACAAATACTGTTTCCTGCTCGGTGTACTTTTTTCTCTCTTAGTTCCGGCAATTTGCAGTATTTTCTCATAAAAAAAATAAAAAAACAAGTAAAATAGTTGCAGTTATAGAATAAAAGCTCTAACTTTGTGCCAATAACATTGATTGTAATGTGTAATAGCAACGATAATAAGAAGAAAGTTATGGAAGGGCAAGAAAATATATGTTTTCTTGCGCTTTTTAACCTTTTGTATTTGGTTAATTCAAATATTTTGCTAACACACACACACACACACACACACACACAC
>ERZ1023830.196-NODE-196-length-19158-cov-57.223839_pt1 | contig 19158 bp, 12 predicted proteins | sample MGYA00380381_ERZ1023830 | MGnify/ENA primary metagenome ERZ1023830 (study PRJEB33179, sample SAMN07449067) | human gut metagenome | biome: Human-gut; feature: Human associated habitat; material: Faeces | host: Homo sapiens | place: India:Kasaragod | collected... | reverse complement strand
ACCAAGGATTGTCCAAGCTGTATAAACTTTGCTAATTTGGATGATTGCGGATATTCATAAAATGAAAAGAAGAAGCCACGTTAAGGAAATGGGATTCTATATGTGCAGAATACTATTTCTTCTTGTTGCCGAAGTCGGCGGGAATCTCGCCCCATTTCTTGGTTTCCCATTTGATGATTGGGACGGCGGCGGGATGGGTGGCGAGCCATCGCTCGGCGCGGGCTACGAGTTCGTAGGCTTTGGCTGTGGAGTCATCGCGCACGAGCTTGGTCTTGCAATGCTTGTTGCGCACCCAGAGGATGGCGTTGTACGAGTCGGAGTAGATGGCCTTGTCGCGTATGCCCTGTTGGTCCATGAGTGCCAGGGCGTGTACGATGGCAAGGAATTCGCCGATGTTATTGGTGCCACGGACGGGGCCAAAGTGGAAGATCTGTGCCCCTGTGGCCAGGTCGATGCACTGATATTCCATCGGTCCGGGATTCCCGGGACAGGCTGCGTCCACAGCCCACGCGTCTGCTCTCACCTCGGGAGGCAAGGGCAACACGGTGTCGTGGCGATAGTCGGGAGGAGAGACTGGCTCGTTACTCATGATTACATTCTTTCCGGCACTTCTATTCCAAGGAGTTCCATGCCGTTCTTGATGACCTTGGCCACGTTGTCGGAGAGGACGAGACGGGTCACCTTCTCGGTGTCGGTGTCGGCGCTGAGGATGCTGTAGTCGTGGTAGAACTGGTTGAAGTCCTTGGTGAGCTCGTAACAGTAGTTGGCGATGCCGGCAGGGTTGTAGTTCTCGCCAGCGTCCTTGACGGCCACCTTGAAGGCATCCATCTTCTGGATGAGCTGTATCTCCTTGTCGTTGAGCGGCGCGTCGGCGGACAGCTGCGTGGGCAGTTCGATGCCGTCGGCCTTAGCCTTGCGCATGACGGAGCGGATACGGGCATAGGTGTACTGGATAAACGGTCCCGTGTTGCCGTTGAAGTCGATGCTCTCGGCAGGGTTGAAGAGCATGTTCTTGCGCGCGTCGACCTTGAGGATGAAGTATTTCAGGGCGCCGAGACCCACGATGCGTGCGATCTCGCTCTTCTCGTCCTCGCTCATGTCCTTGAACTTACCGAGCTCATCGCTGGTCTTGCGTGCGTCGCCAATCATCTCTGCGATGAGGTCATCGGCGTCGACGACAGTACCCTCGCGGCTCTTCATCTTGCCGTTGGGCAGTTCCACCATACCATAGGAGAAGTGTACAAGGTCCTTGCCCCACTTGAAGCCGAGACGGTCGAGGAGGATGGAGAGCACCTGAAAGTGATAGTTCTGCTCGTTGCCCACCACATAGATCATCTTGTCGATGGGGTAGTCGTTGAAGCGCATCTCGGCGGTACCGATGTCCTGTGTCATATACACGCTGGTGCCGTCGGCGCGGAGCAGCAGTTTCTGGTCGAGACCCTCATCGGTGAGGTCAGCCCATACACTGTTGTCGGGCTTGCGGAAGAAGAGACCATTCTTGAGACCTTCCTCCACCTTGCGCTTACCTTCGAGATAGGTGTTTGACTCGTAGTAGATCTTGTCGAAGCTTACGCCAAGTGCCTTGTAGGTCTCGTCGAAGCCAGCGTATACCCAGCTGTTCATCTTCTGCCACAGCGCGCGGATCTCAGGGTCGCCGGCCTCCCATTTGACGAGCATCTCGTGTGCTTCCACGATGAGCGGAGCCTCGTTCTTGGCTTTCTCTTCAGCCTTTTCCTCGTCCATGCCCTCGGCGACGAGCTTTGCTTTCAGTTCGTTGCATTGCTCTTTGTAGTGCTTGTCAAAGAGTACGTAGAAATCGCCGATGAGGTGGTCGCCCTTCTTGTGCGCCGTTTCAGGTGTGATGCCGTTGCCCCACTTGATCCAGGCGAGCATCGACTTCATGATGTGGATGCCTCGGTCGTTGACGATATTGGTCTTGATGACTTTATTGCCGTTGGCCTCCATAATCTTCGAGAGGCTCCATCCGAGCAGGTTGTTGCGCACATGTCCGAGATGGAGCGGCTTGTTGGTATTGGGTGATGAATACTCAACCATCACGAGGGGGCTGTCGGCTGTAGCTTGCTTCTCGCCGAACTTGGCGTCGGCATTGATGTCGTTGAGCAGGCTCACCCAAGCCTGAGGAGCCACCACGAGGTTGAGGAAGCCCTTGACCACGTTGAAGCGTGCCACAGCCTCGCAGTCGCGCTGCAGCACCTCACCGATTTGCTGTGCGGTGTCCTCGGGTTTCTTATGTGAGATCTTCAGGAAGGGGAAGACGACGAGGGTGAGGTTGCCCTCGAAAGTTTCCTTGGTTTTTTGCAGTTGCACCATTTTCTCGGGCACTTCCTGTCCGTAGAGCTCTTTGACAGCCTTGATGATGGCCTCAGTGATAACTTTTTCTATATTCATGCGTTTATACCGGTATTTTGTCGACAAAATAATAATATATGTGCAAAGTTACGAAAAAACAAAGAGATAAAGGTGGGTTGTGGCGGATATTTTCTTGCTGCTTTAGCCATGTAAGGCTCTGATAGGAAAGAAATATGTGCCTTCTTTGGCAATTTCTGAAAGGATATGCCGTTTTACTATCAACTCAAAAAATAAAAACGGATTCATGAAGAAAATCTTATGTGCTATCATCCTCATGGCAACAGTTTTGTCAGTTTATGCGCAATCCGAGCCGGGAACGACCACGCTTTATCCTCGCTTGGGCATTTCCTTTTCCAAGTTTACCGGCGACCGCCTGCAATCAGCTTCTGACGGTCACACTTTGGACGGAAAGTACAAGACCGGTTTTGTGGCAGGCCTGGAGGTGCAGCGACAAGTCAGTGATCGGCTGGCAGCCAGCATCGGTGCCCTCTACAGCGAGCAAGGCACTAAATTCGAGCATGATGAGAGTGTGGACGTCAACACCACCGTCAAGGCCAATTATATCGCCATGCCGGTGCTTGGCATCTACACCAGTGCTACGGGATTGTCGATGAAACTGGGCTTGCAGCCCGAGGTACGTGTCTCCGATGATGCCAACTACGTGCTCAACCGTGTGACGTTGTCGTTACCGGTCGGGTTGAGTTACGAGTTTCATCATGTAGCCCTCGATGTGCGCTATAACATAGGTTTGACACATGTCTATAAGCATAGCGTAACAGGGTTTTCATCGCGCAACAGCACATTCATGCTAACTCTGGGCTATGGCATTGAACTGTAGGAGTCGTTCTGTCTTTTACAGCTTGGCAGCAAACAAAAAGAGGAGTAAGTTCTCGTGTGGAACTTACTTCTCTTTATATATATAGGGCTATTGGAGCTTATGGCTTATTTCAGTCCGCTGACCTCGTCGCGTGTGATGACGTACTTCGAGTTGAGGAGGTCCTTGAGGAAGGCGGCGGTGTTGTAGTCGCTGTCGATGTAGCTCATGCCGTCCTTGTCCTTACCACACCAAGGCATGATCCAGCTCCACATGGCACCGTCGGTGAGCATGTTCTTTACCGAAGGCATGGCGTCGCCCTCAGCAAGCGCGATGATCTTCTTGCCGCCGGTAATCTGGCGCAGCGCCTCGAACTGATCCTTATGTGCATCCTGGTAAGGCGTTTTGAGATTCTTGCAATAGTAGTCGCGTGCGATGACATCGACATACTCGTCGCCCGGATACCAGTCTGCGTCGTCGTAGGTCTTGCCGTCCTCGGTGTAGGAACCCTCAGAAGTCCACACCCAGATGAGGTTATTCACGCCTTTGGCCTTGAACTCGTCGTACATCATCTTCCAGAGTTTCTTGAAGAACACCGGTCCGGAGTTGCCCCACCAGAACCACGCCTTACCCGTGCCGCCGTAGCGTCCGTAGTTGCCGCGCGCCTCGTGGAAAGGTCTCCAGATGACGGGGATGCCCTTCTTCTGCAATGCGAGGAGATAGTCGGCGATGATGTCGATCTGCTTCATGGCGAACTTATGCTCCCAACGGCTGCTGCGTGTGGCGTTCTTGGCCGAGAAGCTCTCGGTGTTGTAGCTCCAGGAATCATAGTTGGTCTGGTCAGCCTCTGATGAAGGAACGTTCCAGTGCCACATGCACTCCACAATACCACCGTTATTGGCCCAGTCTTCCACGGGTTTCGTGTCAGTGTAGTCGATCCATCCCTTTGGATTGAGCGGTGCGCTGTAGTAGTAGTGGATGAAGTCGAAGCAGTTGATGGCCGGGTACTTACCGGTCAGCTGATAGAGCGCCTCGGCGTTCTTGGTGTTCCAGTTCACGTCGGCCATGGCAGCGGAGAGGACATGGTTGCCGAAGTTCTCTTTGAGATAGGCATAGAGCTTCTTCGTCTGCTCGGTAGCATCGGCGTTGACGGGTGCGTCAGCGATGTTGAAGAGCGTCGGGTCGAAGTTGTTGTAAGCCTTGGTCGAGAACGAGAAGGTGTAGTCGCCGGCGAAGTTATAGGAGCTGTCTCGCACCGTAGGCTTCATGATGTTGACCTTGTAGTTCATTCCCGCCTTGGCGTGGAAGGGGATGATGAGCTGGTTGCCGTTAGTCGTCACCAGAGAGTCTATATAATAATAGGTGGTGTCGTTGGTGTATACGCGAATAGTTGTCTTCGGTGTAGCGACGACGGGCTCGTTGTAGGTCACGACGATGTTGGCGAAGGTGTCGATGTCGGCAGCGTTGTCAGCAGGACTCACCGAGACCACCTGCGGTGCGTTCTGATCGGCGAAGGACCGCGGCTCACGGTAGTCGCTGTTGTCGTCGGAGCAGCTGGCGAAGGCCGTCATGGCGGCCATTGCCAGCAAAAGGATATGTAATTTCTTCATGCTGAGTTGCGATTAATAATTCTTTGGTTCGATGCGGAACTGTCCGAAGCAGTGATCCACGGTCCAGCCCTCGCTGTTGTTGGGCTGCATGACAAACTCCAGAGGCTGCCAAGAACCCTGTGCGGGCAGCACGTGCTTGATGGTGCCGTCGTCCTGCTTCACCTCACAGAGCTTGTCAAGAGGAATGGAGACAGTAACCCACTTGCCGTAGGTATTGCGCAAACCTGAGGAGACCGGATCCCACTGGTGGCGGGACACACCTGAGGAGTTGAAGTCAAACATGTATCCACCGTTCTGCGAGCCGCTGGCACCATTGGCGCCATAGTCGGCAAACGGAGTGGAGCTGTTGGTGCAGACCTCGAACTTCAGCACGTAGTTCTCAGGATGATCGGTGTAGTCCTGGTTGGGCCAGTTGCATCCCATACCAGTGGAGTTCCACGACCAGCTGTCGAAGGTGCCGTTGATGCGGGGGAACGAAAAGCCGAGTGACTGTGGGTCGCCGCTCTTCGATCCGTCGGTGACAAGGCCCTTGCCCCAGTCGTTCCACCAGCCGAGATCACCGGTGAAGTCGCCGAAGAGCAGTGCGCTGGACATGCGGTAAGGCACTGTCTTGCTCATGTCCTTGCCCATCTCCTTCCAGCGGAAGGTGATGAGTGAGTTGTCGGGACAGTCTTTAGGAATGCGGATGCTTGTGAAGGTCTCCGCGCAAGAGTCGGTGTGGATCTTCTGGCTGTATCCCTTTTCACTGTTGGTGATGGTGATAGACACCGGGCTGTTGTCGGTGGTGTCGTTGAAGTCATAGAGATCGAAATAGTCACCGCTGATCTGCACCTGGCTGCCCTGGAGTGCGAACTCGTTGGAGAGTCCTTCGAGCTTCACATGGGGGATGGAGACAGGGAAGTACAGGGACGTCTTGCCCTCGTTGGTCTCATAGGCCAGCGTGTCGGTGACGTGCTCGGGGATCTTGCGCGGAATCTTCACGAAACTCTCGCCGGACTCGGCATATACCTGCCGCACGTCGACATCAAGTCCGTTGAAGGTGATCTTCTTCACGTTGGCGAGGTTGGTGCCCTCGATGCGGAGCATCTGGTTGAGGGTACCGCCTTCCAGCCGGGTCACGTGTCCGGTGTCCTGAACATCATAGATGCCCGTGATGGAGGGAGCACCGTGGTTGGTGTAGCGGTCGGGATAGTTGACATCCACGACATCGTTGCAGGCGGAGAACAGAGCCGCCGCCATGAGCGCTACACCGATATGCTTGAATGATAAGATATTCATATTCTTGCTTTAATGATTTATAGATGCGAGAGAGCGTCGATTAGTTCCAGCCTGGGTTGTTGCTGTTGATGCTGTCGTTGACGTTGATCTCGTCGGTAGGAATGGGATAGAGCAGGTTGCGCTCAGTGCGTGCCTTGTTGATGTTGGCATCGTCGCGTCCGCCGACAGCGTTCATAGCCTGCAGATAGATGCCCCAGCGGATGAGGTCCCAACGGCGGTCGCCCTCGCAGGCAAACTCCTTGGCGCGCTCTTCGAGGATGGTGCTGCGCATGCCAGTCTTGGTGCCGGCAGTTTCCATCAGTGTGGCGTTGGAGCGTTTGCGCACGATGTTGAGGTAGCGCATCGCCTCGGCACTGTTGCCTAACTCATTCTCAGCCTCGGCATAGATGAGGAGTACGTCGGCATAGCGCAGGAATGGCCAGAACGACTCGGCGTACTGTGTAGCGTCGTCGTCGACATCATCGTACTTCGTGGTGAAGGCGAGGCACTCCGAGCTTTGGTTGTACTGGTAGCTCATGCCAGTCTGTTTGTACTCAGCGTCCGGCTCACGCACGTAGTTGCCGTCGGCGTCCATTCCGGTGATCTTCACGCTCCAGCTCTGCGGATAGTAGAAGGCACCGTTGTATTCCTCCTGATAGTAGTAGCGCCATACGTGGCGTACGCCCTTGGTGATGCGGTAGTCCTGGTCGTCGAAGAGATGGTACCAATTGCTGGTACATCCGACCCATCCGCCGGACTCGATAAATGGGCTGCCCTTACTTTTCTTGTAGCCGGAGTAGTAGGAGTGCACGCCGGTGCAGTAGGTAGCGTCGCCCGTAGTGGACTCCACGCCCCACATCATCTCAGCGTCGTGGCAGTGGCTGTGCTTCCACAGATCGTCGTAGGCGGTGAGTTCGTAGGGACCGTATTCACCGTCAATGACCTTCTTGGCCCATTCGGCAGCTTTCTTGTAGAGCTCCTGGGCGTCCATGTTCTCATAGCCTTCGACAGCTGTCTTCTTGAAGGTCTCAGCGGTCGGCATGCGATAGTATTTCTTGCCGTTCTCGGTGACATAAGGCGCACCGGTGCGCACGGTCACCTCAGTGCCGGCGGGCATGGCGGCAGAAGACATGGTAGCGTAGACCTTGGCAAGCAGTCCGGCAGCGGAGCCGGCAGAGACGTGTCCGGTCTTGTAGTTGCTGTTGTCGCGGGTATACATCATGGAAGAAGCCTTGGTGAGCAGGTCGATGATGTGATCGTAGATCTCAGCGACAGGACGGCGGCTGTGCATAAACTCTCCACTCTTGCTCACGTCCTCAGCCATGTAGGGGATGGGGCCGTAGGCACGCACGAGGAGGAAGTAGGCAAAGGCTTCCTGGAAGTAGCACTCGCCGATGGCGTTGTTTTTGTAAGCCTCGTCGACGCCCTTCATCTGGCTGATGTAGCGCACGGCCATGTTGGCGTCGTTGATGAGGTTGTAGGGACCTTTCCACATCTTGTCCAGTGCGCTCTCGCCCTGGAAGTTGCCGGCACCGAGCGAGCTGAACAGCCAGTCTGGACCGGAGATGTAGTCAGCGTCGAGCTCAAGAACTTTCGGGAACTCATCCCAGCGGAACATGTCGTCGAGCCAGTTGCTGTATACGCCGGTGACCCACATGTCGACGCCTTCCTTGGAGTCTTCGACTTGGTCGGGCCCGATGAAGCTCTCGGATTTCTCTTTCAAATAGTCGTCGCAGGAGGTGGCCAGGGGCAGGGTGGCCACTGTCAGCAGCAACGCAGCAGAGAACAGTTTATTGAATTTCATATTGCTTGGTCGTTATAAATTAGAATGTCATGTTCACGCCGAAAGTAAACGTGCGTGAAGAAGGATAAGAGTAGATATCCACGCCGCGGCGGCTGGAGTCGCTGCCGAAGGCATTGACATCCGGGTCATACCAACTGTAGTTGGTGATGGTGAAGAGGTTTGTGGCAGCGAAGGTAAACTGGATCTTCTCCAGTCCCGTGCTCTTGAAGGGATGGTTCCAGTTATAGGTCAGGCTGATGTTTTTCAGCTTGATATAGCTGCCGTCCTCGATGTAGCGGTTGCTGAGCAGATATGTACGCTCGTAGCCGGAGGAAGCTTTCGGCCACTCAGCCTGCTCGTAGTTGGCGGCTGTCCAGCGATGGTCATAGGCATCGCGTGTGATGTTACCGATGTTGCCGAGCTTGATGTCCATGAGGTTACCATTGAAGATGTCATTGCCGTGAGAGCCCTGGAACATGAAGCTCAGGGTGAGATCGCGCCATGAGATGTTGTTGGTCAAGCCCCAGGTATATTTTGGGTTGGTGTCGCCGATGATGGTGCGGTCAGCGTCGGTGATCTTACCGTCGTGGTTGATGTCGAGATATTTGATCTCACCGATCTTTGACTTCACGATGGCATCTGTAGCAAAGGTGTACTGAGGATCAGCCCTCACCTCAGCCTCGTTGTCGTAGTAGCCGTCCTCCACGTATCCGTAGATGGCACCGATAGGACAGCCGTTGCGCTGGATGAAGACATTGTCGGCACCGTACCACAGTGTGTTGGCAAACTGGTCGCCGTTGAGACCGCCGATCTTGTTCTTGTTGAAGGCGAGGTTGCCGTTGAAGTCCCAGTGCCAGTCCTTTGTGTCAATCGGTGTGGCGCCGAGGGTGAACTCCAGACCTTCATTGGTGACGTTGCCGGAGTTGGTGAGCTTGTTGGAGAAACCGGTGGAAGAAGGAATCTTCACCTCCTGCAGCAGGTCACGGGTCTTCTTGTGATAGTAGTCCACGTTAAGTGTCAGGCGGTTGTTAAACCATCCGAAATCGATACCGGCATTGTACTGTGCGGTGGTCTCCCACTTGATGTCTTTGTCAACCGGTCCACGCCAGTTGACCATGGCGACACCGCTGTTGATGGATCCGCCGAAGGGATAGTTGGCCACGGCGAGCTGAGGCAGAGTGCGGTAAGAGCCGATGCCCTGGTTACCTGTCTCACCATAGCTCAGACGGAACTTCAGGTTGGAGAAGATGCCGAGATCCTTGATGAACTTCTCCTCGCTGGCACGCCATGCGGCGGCACCGGAGAGGAAGGTTGCCCACTTGTTCTCGTCGGTGAACTTCGAGCTACCGTCGGAACGGATGCTCGCGGTGAAGAGATACTTGTTCATCAGCGTGTAGTTCACACGTCCGAGGAAGGAGACGAGGCGCTGTGTACCCTTGTCGCTGGAAAGCTTAGCGCGGTCCTTGGCACGACCCATATCGTTGTCCTTGGTGAGGTCGTCGGGGAAGTTCTGTGCGATCTCGCTGTTGTTGTCCCAAGAGTCACTCTCCACAGTGAAACCGGCGACGGCGTTTACGGCGTGGATGTTGTTGAAGGTATGGTCAAAAGTCAGGATGCTCTCAGCGGTGGTCGAAGTCCAGATGTTGCTGGCCTTGCTGGCCTTGCCGTTGATCGGTGACTTACCCTCCTGGGTGTGACGGTCGTAGTACGAGCCACGGTGCGAGTCGTTGTAGCCCAGTCCGAGGTTCTGGCGGAACTTCAGCCATTTCGGTACGATCTGAATCTCGAGATAGGAGCTGCTGAAATAGTTGATGCCGTTGAGCTCATCTTTGGTGCTGCGCACATAGGCAGCCGGGTTGGCAGCGAGCCAGTTGAGGTTGTCGGCCTGTGTGGTATCCATGTTCGGACCGTAGGTCGGCGGGAAGATCAGAGCCGAGCGCACCACGCCGGTGTTGTAGCTCAGCGTATTGGCGAAGTTCGTTGTGCTGCGTGTGAAGCTCTGGTTGGTACCGATCTCCAACCAGCTGTATACTTTGCGCGAGATGTTGGCGCGGAGAGAGTAGCGCTTGTAGCCGGAGTTCTTGATGATACCGTCCTGATCGGCATAGTTGCCCGAGAAGGAGTAGTAACCTTTGTCGTCACCGCCGCTCACGCCGAGGTTGTAGTCCTGCTGGAAGGCGGTGTGGAAGATCTCGTCCTGCCAGTCGGCCACGCCGAGCTCTGTGGCATTGCCATACTCGTCGTAGTACCATCCCGGATGAGCGTAGTCCTCGGGCTTACCGGTATATTTACCTGTATTATAATTAATGTGTCCGTCGGAGTAGGACTGGTAGCCCCAAGTGCCGGGGTAGGGATAAGCAGTAGCCTGCGAGCCGAGGTAGTAGCGGTCGTTGTCGATCTGCTCGTTCATATAGCGGGCATAGGTCACCGGGTCGAGCATGTCGATCTTCTTGCTGATGTGTGAGAAGCCCCAGTTGGCAGAGAAGTCCACCTTGGGCTTGCCGGCCTTACCTTTCTTTGTGGTGATGATGACCACACCGTTTGCACCGCGGCTACCGTAGATGGCCGTGGCGGAAGCATCCTTGAGGACTTCGATGTTTTCGATGTCGTGAGGGTTGATAAAGCTCAGCGGGTTGGAGCTCTGCTGGCTTGTGGTAGCGCCGTTGCCTGGCGTGCTGCCTGTCTCGAAGGGCACGCCGTCAACAATGTACAAAGGCTGAGAAGAAGTGGAGAACGAGTTGGCACCACGGATGACGATACTCATGCCGCCGCCCGGAGCACCATCGCTCTGGTTGACCTGCACACCGGCGATCTTGCCTTGCATGCCGTGGGCGATATCCATGGCGCCGCCTTTCATCAGGTCCTTGCCTGCGAGAGAGCTCAAAGATCCGCTGAGATCGCTCTTCTTCATGGTACCGTAGCCGACAACGACGACCTCGTCCATGACCTTAGAGTCTTCGACGAGCTTCACGGTGATGTCGCTCTTGCCTGTAACGTTGATGGTTTGTGATGTGTAGCCGACGCTGGAGACGACGACTTTGGTCTTGCCCTTGGGCAAGTCGATGGAAAAATGTCCGTCGAGGTCGGTCACGCCACCGGTGCCCGTTCCTTGGACAACAATACTTGCTCCAATCAGCGTCTCGCCGGTAGCACCGTCGACAACGGTACCTGTGAGCTTCGACTGGGCAAAGATTGGCAATGAGAGGATCGTCATTACCAGGATAAGAATTGCTCTGTTCATTTGATTGTGATATATAATATATGTAGATTTTGGCTTATCTATTGTGCGAGTCGTAAAATCAAGCGCAAAGTTACTGATAAATGCTTGCATAGAATATTCTTATTTTTGCAATATCAGATACTATGATGCAATAATAGTGTCAATGATGTGTATAAATAGGCAGACTCGTTAAGAAATAAGAGGAATGTGTGATGAATACTTTTTTGACTATAGGCAGTTAGGAATAGGTAGAAAGAGAGGAGTGGCATTTGCCGCTCCTGCTCTTCTGAGAGAACGAAACAATCAGACGATAGTGCTTTTATTATTTCTGAATGAATTTCTTGCCATTGCGGATGACCATGCCACGGAAGGTCTTGCCAACACGCTGTCCGTCGAGGTTGAAGGTTGCGCCTTCATTGGCTTTCTTGGCTGCATGAATGTTGTTGATGCCGGTCGTTGTCGGGTTGGTGACTGTGACTTTGGTGAGAGTGGCGTTGAAGCCCTTGAGGATCATGCCACCTGCTTGAACGGTAGCCAAATCCTCATCGCTGAGTGTGGTAGAGTAGGTTGTTCCGCCCGAGTTAAGATCAATGGTATTATATTGATTCAGTCCTTTTGGACTTGTAAGGGGAGCCCAACTTGAGTTATTCAGCTGTATTTGTGCGTAACTTTCGCTTGTGCCGGGAGTATAGGTGAAAGTAAAGGTAGCGCCACTTTGAGCTGTGGCAAACTTTGTTGCATCCAACTGTACATAAGAACTCCAGGCTGTACCGAAGTCGCAACTGCCTTCCCAAACGACTTGCTCACCCTTGGACTTCCCTGCTAAATAAGCCTTGTACTCATCCTCGCTGACGAGATAGGCTTTGTCCACGGTGACAGATGCGTTGGCCACCGTACTCTGCAGCCAAAGGTTGACGACCTTATCACTGTTGGTCTCGTTGAGCTTTACGTAGCATACCTTGTCGCCATCAGACAGACCGCCGGTAGTGGTCAGAGCGTCGACTTTGGTGGGGTTACCTTTGGCGTCAACTGCCTTGCCATCGTTGTATTCCACGGCTACCTTAAAGCCTCCAGTGCAGTTGGAGACATCGAGCTCGAGGTAGTCGCCGTCGCTCCAATCAGCGACTCCGTCGTTAGCCTGCCAGTTGCCGGCACCTGCCCATGCCTCGGACATGGTGAGCGTGTTACCGTTTACAGTGGCAGTGGCACCCCACGGCGACCATGTGCCCAATGTGACTTCAGTCTTAGCGCTCATGCTGGCAGCTGCGAGCAGGGCTACGAATAGAGTAGAGATTTTCTTCATAATGTTATATGTATTTGATGTTAGTAATATCGGTTCATCAATCAATGATATTGGTTTAATATTATCATGTTGCAAAGTTAAACATTATTTCCATATCTCTGTAATACTATATTTGCACAACATAATACTATCTTCTATTTTTGAAATCAGCATTCAGCATTTGATTTATTATAGCATGATTCAAGGCTAATAAGCCACACTTTTGTGCGTATTTTGAATGTGTTATGTTAAATAACGGTTGCAATCGAAAAAACGAAGCTGAAAAAGTGAACACTTATTAATATTTTTCGTATCTTTGGCACTGTCAGGCAGAGATGCCGGCAATGTGAAACAATCTCTACAGTCCTCAGTGACTGTGCAACCTCTTTCGGAAGTCTGTACGTATTGCTTATCTGTAGGATATATATAATAAGGTGTATAGGCTTTATATCTTATGTGGCACTACCTAACGTCTTTAATACTTTACGAAGATGAAGCAACTAATTTCCCTTTCCGCGTTAGTGGCCTTGTTGCTGCTGACAGGTTTACCATGTTTCGCGCAGAGCAAGAACTCGGGCAACTCCAAAGAGGAGGGCAACCGCAATGTCATGCTCAACGCCTCCAGTGCCAACGGTCCTCGTGAGATCCAGATCGGTCTGCCTTCGGCCGATGTCAACGTATTGGAAAACGGACTGCCCGTGACCTACGCCACAAATCCCCATTCGGTCAACTCGGTGTGGCGCTCCGATGCCAGCCTGAGCCACGTGGGATTGCTGAAGATCTCCGAGACGGCCATCACCACCGGCAACATCGGCTATGCCGTCAACTCGTTTACGCAGCTCGGCACGAAAGGCTTCCACGGCACGCTCAACTATAAGAGCAACCATTTCGGACTCAGTGAGTTCTCGCTCAACCTCAACGGTGACGCCGGACACGACTGGTACTACAGTGCCAACATCTACCAAGATTTTGATCCGGGTACGTTTAAGCTGAAGTCCACGCCCTTCCAGGACCGCACACAGATCTACAAGGGCGCGCTGACCAAGAAATACGCTGAAGGCCGTGGCTCCTTCACTGCAATGTATGAATACGCCAACAGCCATCCCGTCTACACCTACGCCACACAGTCAGCCCCGTTTATCTATGTCGGCGACGGTAGCGTGAAGGAGTATGGCAAGTTCAAGCTCGGTACCACGTCGTACTTGTCCGTGGACAACAATATGACCTATGTCGACATGAAGACAGGCAAACTCACCTCCACCAATCTCTATGATGCCATCGAGAACCGGTCGAGCCAGGTCTCAATGATGAACACCTATAACTGGGACAACGGACTGACATGGCGAATCATGGGGCGCTATGACCATGCCCACGGCGCACTGGTCTATCAGACCCCGATGTCGATTATCAACAATGGCAGCGGCTATGCCTACAAGTATCTCGACGAAGAGGGAAAGGCCAAAGCCTATACGGGCGAATATGTGCAGAGCCGAATGTCGTGCCTCAATGCCGGCGACATCGACGAGATCCTCCTCACCTCTGAGTTGCAAAAGCAGTTCCGCACGTCCACCGTACGATTAGGTGTCAACGAGTGGTGGTACGACATCGACTACGCGTCCAAGACCACGATGTATGACCAGAGCGTGCCCGATGACGGCAGCTATGCCGTGCGTCTGTGGGACGCCAACCAGCGGTCGGCGATCTTCTACGATTACAACAAGAACGCGTCGGAGTATTATGTGGGTCACGAAAACAAGTTTGCCGTCTACGCCACTCACGACTGGGACATCCTTCCTGTACTCAACCTCTACTACGGCGCACGCCTGGAGTGGCAGACGCTCAGCGGACGCAACGCCGCGGTGAAGAACTCCGCCGGAGACTATGTGGGCCGCTTCACCAATTATTATATTGGCGCCACGGCACCCGACGGCACGCGTATCAGTCCCACGCGCATCGACTATCATTGGTTCAACTACGACCTCACGGCCGCCGTCACCTATAAGCTCACCAAGGAGTTTGGCTTCACCGGTGACTTCACCTACCTCGTGCAGCACCCAAAGTTCGAGGCCTTTGCTCCCGCTACGCTCCCCAACACCGAGAAGATCTCCGTGCCGTTGGGACGCGCCGGCATCTACTATAACAACAGCTGGCTGAGCCTCACCTCGCTCTTCTCCTATATCAGCAAGACCAACAACAACTCCACGCTCAACCTCCAGCACAAGTTGCCCGGTGGACAAAACGAGATCATGGCCGCTCCGCTGACCTACGACATCAAGACCATTGGCTGGACCACCGATGTCGTGGCTCATCCTCTGAAGGGTCTTGACGTCCATTTCCTCTTCACCTATCAGAAGCCGACGTATAAGAAATACGAGACCAGCGTGAAGTTCTCCGATGGATACGAGGGAAAGATCGACGCTACGGGCAACATCGTGGCCGAGATCCCGCAGGTGCTCATTGAGTTCGACCCAAGCTATATGATCACTAAGGACTTGAAGATTTGGACTTCATGGCGTTACTTCGGTAAGACTTATGCTAACATCAATGAGGCTTACTACTTCAACGGCCACTGGGAGACCTTCGGCGGCGTGAACTGGCAGGTCAACAAGCGGCTGGCATTGGGATGCGACGTGGTCAACTTCCTCAACCAGACGGGTGCCAAGGGCAGCATTGCCGGTGCAGAGCTGATCACCAAAGACGAAGCAAAAAACATCAAGAACACGCTCATGACGGGATCCTACCTGCGGCCCTTCACCGTGGAGTTCACCGCCAGCATCAAGTTCTGAAAGAACCAATTAACTATACCAATATGAAGAAGCACAAATTGTTATTGTTGGCAGCTATGGCCTTGACGGTCTCTGCTGCCTCTGCCCAGAAGATGAGTATCGGCTGGAAGGGCGACACTGCCGTGGTGACCGTTGACCAACCGACAAAATACCTGATTCTTCCAGTTGAAGAAAACACCGATGAGAAAAGGGTTTTGCTTGACACGGGCAACGCCGCCGACACCTGGATGGACGTACGCCTTGCCGAAAAGAAAACCGACTACGACGTGCCCTTCGTCTTGGGCAAGGGACCTCGCGCCGTGGTGAAGATTGTGGGACTGAAGAAGGGCGACCTTGCGCTCACCTCCATGCGGCTTGCTGACCGATGGAGCGTGGCCAACACCGACTATTACCGGCCTGTCTACCACCACACGCCCTCCTATGGCTGGATGAACGACGCCAATGGTATGGTCTACAAAGACGGTGTCTACCATCTCTATTTCCAGTACAATCCCTATGGCAGCAAATGGGGTAACATGCACTGGGGACACGCCGTCAGCCGTGATCTCATGCACTGGCGGGAGCTGCCGCCGGCTATTGCGCGCGACACACTCGGGCATATCTTCTCCGGCTCGTCGGTCATCGACGTCAACAATTCGGCCGGATATGGCAAGAATGCGATCATCGCCTTCTACACCTCGGCCAGCGACAAGAACGGGCAGATTCAGTGCATGGCCTACAGCCTTGACAATGGTACGACATTTACCAAATATAATCATAATCCCGTGTTGCGGCCTTTCGACGGACTGAAGGACTTCCGCGACCCGAAGGTCTTCTGGTACGCACCTGCCAAGAGCTGGTATATGATTGTCTCGGCCGACAAGGAGATGCGCTTCTACAAGTCGCAGAACCTCAAGGACTGGACCTATGTCTCTGCCTTCGGACGCGGCTACGGCGCACAGCCCAACCAGTTTGAGTGCCCTGACTTCTTCCCGCTGACGGTCAACGGAAAGACGAAATATGTGATGATCGTCAACATCAATCCCGGTTGCCTCTTCGGCGGCAGTGCCACAGAGTATTTCGTCGGTGACTTCGACGGCACGCATTTCACGTGCGACACGCCGCCCTCGTTTGTCAAGTGGCTCGACTATGGCAAGGACCACTATGCCACCGTCACCTTCTATGGCACGCCCGGACGTGTTGTCGCTCTGCCGTGGATGAGCAACTGGCAATATGCCAACGTCACGCCCATCAGGCAGTATCGTGGTGCCAACGGCCTGCCGCGCGAGCTCTCGCTCTTTGAGAAAGACGGACAGGTGTATATGTCTGCCAACGTCGTCCCTGAGGCCAGAAAGCTCCGTAAGCAGACGCGCGTCATCCCTAACATGGTGCTGAAAGACGGTACGGCAAAGAAGACCGAACGACTCTTCAAGACCAACGACGGCGCCTTTGAGTTGGAAGCCGACATCATGCCGGGAACTGCGAAGACCATGGGTCTCGACATTTACAACGACAAGGGCGAGCTCTCGCAGATCTATCTCGACATGGACAAGATGCGCCTCGTCATGGACCGCACACGCAGCGGACTGACCTCGTTTGGCAGCAAGTCGAGTATCCACGATATCGAGAAGGAGGCTGACGTGCATGAGCACCGCGAGATGAAGATACCGGCACGCGCCGCCAATAGCGTCAATTACCAAAACGACTTCGCACTCGGCACGTGGGCGCCGCTGAGTCTGTGCAACGGCAATACCTATCATCTCGACATCTTTGTCGACAAGTGCAGCGTAGAGGTCTTCGTTGACGGCGGTCGCATTGCCATGACTAATCTCGTCTTCCCCACACAACCTTATAACAACATCAAGCTTTATAGCAAGGGTGGTACCGCTAAAGTCATGAATCTCAAGGTCTATAAACTCGGAATGTAGTTTTTAGTAGCCGACTGATCAACAACGAGGGACTTTCGGAAATATCCGAAAGCCCCTCATAGTTGTCGTACGCGGATTCGAACCACGACAAACAGAACCAAAACCTGTTGTGCTACCATTACACCATACGACAATCTTGGCTGCAAAGATACTGCTTTTTCCGTGTACCACCAAATTTTCGGGCTGTTTTCTTGAGACGTCTTGCTCGTTCCTGCACTTTCCAGTCCATGTTCCTGAAGATACAAACAGAAAAAACGGCAACCGTCCCTAAAGGAAGGTTGCCGTTATATCTTTTTTCGGAATAGCCGAAGAATGATTCCGGGAATGGCCGGAGCATTTACATTGTAGTCGTCTTGCAGTCGTAGAAAAACCGTTATGTACGTATCAAAAAGCTTGCGGATAGTTGGTCAAACGAACGTCGGAAGTTTGGTCAAACGAATGTCAGCCAATTGGACGACGGTCGTCGTCCAATTGGCTGACATTCGTTTGACCATATATATAAAACGTTTTTTGCCACGTAGTTGAGCGTTTCTGATGGCTATTCTACGCTGATACGATGGCAAAAACATTTGTACGGTTCGTTTTACTTCACCGTGATGAGGTAATAGTTCTTCTTACAGCGCTGCACGAGCAGATACTTGCCGTCGAAGAGGTCGTTAATGAAACATGTTCAAAAGGACTCAATGGAATCTATAATGATAGAATTTAGTCTAAAGAAATTATTTTGTATTTAAGTAAGGCTGCTTCTGGTTTGCAGGGAATATATCTATCATAATGTGTTGCTCCAGTTAGACTACACTTGACATGAATACAGTAAGTTTGCAATGTGTATGAGTTCTCAGAATCGTCTGATTGTACAGCTCTTGTTCCTCTCTGTATAGTTTTTATGCTACCCGAATTTGGCAAAAAGCCACATTCGTCATCTATTGCGTTGCGATAAATAATATTTGGATTCTCTGAAGTCTTTGCCACAATGGTGTATTGGTCGCAGATATAAACGCCTTGTGGAATGTAGAATCTATATGCAGGGCCCAAAGCATACTTAACGTTTTTATGTTCTACAATTTTCTTTTCTCCAGTCCAAGTCTGTACGTCACTAACAGATGATGTCATAGTAAGAACGTTTGGCCAAAGCATTTCTTCTTTTGCTTTGGAACTCGATGATGCTGTGTCCTCAGAAATTAGAGGATCCCCTGTTGATGAGTCACATGATGTGAGAAGAAAAGAACAAGCGAATAGTCCTAAGATGATTTCTTTTCTCATGATATATAAATTTATATTGTTATGCTATACCCCACCAAAGCAGTGAGGCCTTTTAGATGCTTACTTTCACTTAAATACTTATATTGTTGGGTAAGTCCAATGTTGTATCGCATATCAAAAGACAGATGTCCGAGACGATAGCACAAGCCAATAGGTATATATAGGCTCATTTTGTGATAAGCAGATGTCGTGCTACCTTCAACTTGCTGAACCCCATCGTCTTTTAATTCCCACTGCCCGTCGTCCTTATAGTAGTCGTATTGGGTATTCTTATTTTTTGCAGATAATAAGGCTTCAATCAGGAGTCCTCCTTTAAAGACTAAGGAAGAATTGCTCCAGGATTTGATATTTATCATTGACAAGATAGGAAAGCTGACGGTGTGGAAAGTGGTCTTGCTGTTGTTGATAACATATTTTACTTTGTCATATTCCTCAGTAAAATCGCCCTCGTTTTTCCTTTTGTATGAGTAATAGGCACCAATGCTTATGCCTAAATAGCGATTGAAATAATGCTCGGCATCTAATCCGGCTTCGAACCCCACATTGCAAGATGTTTTATGTTCAGGCTTCATCATGCTGTTTTCACCGAATCCGGCATAGGTATTGTCGTAAAAAGAAATATTGCATCCTATTCTTGGATAAATGAGCGTTCTACTTTCTTTTTCCTGTGCCAAGGTAAAAACGCTGTTTATGATGATGAACACCAGGAAAGCAATTAGTCTTTTTATTTCCATATCTATTTGTTTGGTACGGTGCAAAGATAATATATTCTGTTGTAACATACTTATATATAACATATAAATAATGTTATTTTTTATTTCTGTGTGGTGATGTTATGACTAAAATACCTTTCAATCATTAATAAA
>ERZ1023830.177-NODE-177-length-20432-cov-18.670805_pt1 | contig 20432 bp, 20 predicted proteins | sample MGYA00380381_ERZ1023830 | MGnify/ENA primary metagenome ERZ1023830 (study PRJEB33179, sample SAMN07449067) | human gut metagenome | biome: Human-gut; feature: Human associated habitat; material: Faeces | host: Homo sapiens | place: India:Kasaragod | collected... | reverse complement strand
GGCGTAAGCCAGCAGATTTACAGTCTGCCCCATTTGGCCACTCTGGTATTTGCCCAACTTTTTTTAGAATCAGATTAAGATCTTTCTTCTTGAGCCTCTTGTCGGATTCGAACCAACGACCCCGAGATTACAAATCACGTGCTCTGGCCAACTGAGCTAAAGAGGCAAAATCAAACTTTGCAGCCTCGTCATTTTCCATAACTTAGCGGCTGCAAAGTTAGATATTATTTTTTAATCACAAAACTTTTACGCAACTTTTTTATTTACCTTGAAGTTTTTCTTTTGCCTTCAACAGTTGCTTAGACAGTGCCTCCATGCACACATCTATCGATTCTTCGAATGTATCACTTATTTTTTCCGCATAAAACTCTGAATTCAGCGCCAGCACGCGCACCCCTGCTTCTTTATTCATTGCAGTTTCAGGTTTTACAACTTTCAAAGACACCTCTACTTTCATTATATTATCGCAAAACTTCTCGAGCTTCTCAGCTTTTTTCTGGATAAAAGCTTCCAGTTTGTCAGATGCATCGAAATGAATGGATTGAATTCTTACTTCCATAAATACCTCCTTTTCTTTACGCTCTAGGATGAGCTTGTTCATAAACTTGTTTTAACTCCTCAAAAGTTGTATGAGTATAGACTTCTGTCGTCGTCAAGCTTTCATGCCCCAGCAATTCTTTTACCGCCTCCAGCTCTGCCTGATGGTTTAACATAGATGTAGCAAAAGTATGCCGCAACACATGAGGGCTTTTCTTCTTCAGCGTCACAACCTTTGAAAGGTATCGCTTCACAATATAGTTCACAGATGAAGGAGAAAGCCTTACCCCACCCTTTCGAATAAAGAAAGCTTCACATTCACCCGAATAAAAACGAGTTCTTTCCTGTAGATACACACTCAAAGCCTCTTGCAGTCTATCTCCAAAAGGAATTAAGCGCTGTTTATTTCTCTTTCCCGTTACTTTTATCACCAATGCCGAAAAATCAACATCTCCATCCCTCAAAGCAATCAATTCAGCACGCCGCATGCCCGTAGAATAAAACACCTCAAGCATAGTCTTATCACGCACCCCCTCAAAAGTTTGCGGAAATTCGAAACCATCAAGAAGTTGACTCATTGCCTCATCTCTTACAAAAACCGGCAAAGGCTTCTTTTTTTTCGGACCGACAACTTTTGCCACCGGATCCACCGCCACCAACTTCTGACGTAGCAAATAATGATAAAAAGAGCGAAGCGAACTAAGCTTCCTATTTACCGTTGTTTCAGCGCGACCTTCATCCATTAATGAGAGTACCCATCCACGAACCACATCCGCATCCACGCTGGTAAACTCAAGTTCTACATCCACACCCTTAAAGTATGCTTCAAACTCATCCAGATCTATCCCGTAACTAAGAATTGTCTTTTCGGAATAATTCCGTTCAAGAAGCAAATACTTCAGAAAAGAATCTTTCAACATAGAAACATCGCTTTTATTCTCAGCAACGAATTTATGAAAAAGAATTCAATAATTCAAGAGTTTTGCAGAATTATTAATCTTCGTTCTGCTGCATTTTCTGAACGTAAATAGCACGTTCCATTTTAAGTCTCTTCAAAACAGACGGTTTGTCATACTGCTGTCTGCTTCTCAGTTCTTTTACAACACCTGTTTTTTCAAATTTTCTTTTGAATTTCTTCAGCGCTTTTTCAATGTTTTCGCCTTCTTTTACTGGTACTACAATCATGTTTTTAAAATTAAGTATGTTGTTATTAAATTATTTCGCAGTCAATTTGCGGCGCAAAATTACACATACTTTCTTTATTTACAAAACTTTCCGAAAGATTTTATTCAAAAAATCAACTTCAGACAAAATCAAGCCTCCCCTTTCTATACCATTTATTATTTTTGTCATGTTAGTTTAGAATCTTCTTAAATTCATTTACATCATGAACCGTATATCTGATAGAATTGAAGCCTTACGCAGATTTATGCAGACCAAAGGCATATCTGCATTTATCGTACCCAGTACCGACCCTCATTCTGGAGAATATGTACCTGCTCATTGGGAGTCTCGGAAATGGATTTCCGGATTCACCGGTTCGGCCGGTACAGCTGTAATCACCATGTCACAAGGAGGATTATGGACCGACTCCCGTTATTTTTTACAAGCAGAAGAACAACTTCAAGGAAGCGGACTAATTTTATTCAAAGACCGGCTTCCGGAAACTCCTTCCATTGCCGACTGGTTAGGGAGCATATTGAAACCTGGAGAAAAAGTCGGTATTGACGGGTGGGTAAACAGCACATCCGAAGCCCTACAATTACAAAAAGCACTTGAAAAATACCATTTAGAGCTGGTTAATGTAGAAGACCCATTCCATTTATTATGGAGAGACCGCCCCTCACTGCCTCTGAACCCTCCATTCATTTTGCCATTGGAATACAGCGGAGAGGCATGTAATCAAAAAATCAGTCGGATACAAGCTATTCTTAAAGAAAATCAAGTCAATGGCATCTTAATTTCCGCCTTGGATGAAATAGCCTGGACTTTAAACTTAAGAGGCACTGACGTACATTGCAATCCGGTATTCGTTTCCTATCTTTTCATCACCTCTACTTCAAGTACATTGTACATCCAGCCGGATAAACTAACAGATGAGGTACGTCGCTATTTAGAAACAAACCACGTTTCTATTAAAGACTATACACAAATAGCCCAAGAACTGGAGGAACATAAAGAAGGCTGCTTACAGCTACCCAGTTCAACCAATTATACCCTTTATCAGGCTGCCAGCAAAAGCAGTCAGGTAAAGTTACTCGAATCTCCGGTATTATATTTGAAATCTATCAAAAACGCTACAGAAATAGCCGGATTCAAACAAGCCATGACACGCGATGGAGTGGCTATGGTTCGTTTCCTTTACTGGTTAGAAAACGCTGTAAAAAGCGGGACAGAAACAGAATTATCCATTGACCAGAAGCTATACGAATTCCGCTCTGCACAAGAAAACTTCCAAGGTATCAGCTTTGATACCATAGCCGGTTACCAGGAACATGGCGCAATTGTACATTACGAAGCAACTGAAGAAACTGCAGCAACCCTGAAACCAGAAGGCTTTCTCCTTCTTGACAGTGGAGGACAATATCTCGATGGAACAACCGACATCACTCGTACCATCGCATTAGGGCACGTCACAGAAGAGCAGAAGAAAGATTATACCCTTATCTTAAAAGGGTTTATACAGCTCTCCATGGCTCACTTCCCGTATGGCACCTGTGGCACTCAGCTCGACGTATTGGCACGACAGGTTATATGGAAAGAAGGTATGAACTACGGACATGGTACAGGACATGGCGTCGGACATTTTCTGAATGTGCACGAAGGACCTCATCAGTTCCGCATGAACCACATGCCTGCTCTTCTCCTTCCTGGCATGACGGTCACCAATGAGCCAGGAGTATACAAAGCCGGGGAATATGGTGTACGCACAGAAAACACCATGCTGATTGTAGACGACCAGACGACTGACTTTGGCGAATTCTATAAATTTGAAGCATTGACTCTATGCCCTATCGATCTCAAACCAATTCTACCTGATTTACTCAGTCCGGAAGAAAAGGCATGGTTAAACGATTATCACCAGAAAGTGTATACCACACTTAACCCATACCTCAGCGAGGAAGAAAAGAACTGGTTGAAAGAAGCGACAAAGGCCATCCACTAACCAGTCTATAAACAAAAATCTCCCGGTCAGTATTCTCTGTATGAAAATCCTGACCGGGAATTTTTTTAATCACTTTTATTTAAGCAAACATTCTACTTACTCGAAGCACGCCTTCCACCAGCGCATCTATTTCTTCTTTCGTATTATACAATCCCAAAGAAGCACGTACTGTACCCTCAATGCCCAAACGGTGCATCAAAGGTTCCGCACAATGATGTCCGGTACGAACAGCTATACCTAAGCGGTCAAGCAAGGTCCCCATATCAAAATGGTGTATATCCCCTACCAAGAAAGAAATGACTCCTCCTTTCTGCTCCGCTTCACCCAAAATCCTCATTCCCGGGATTTCTTTTAAACGGTTCATGGCATACTGAGTCAGGTCATGTTCGTAGGCAAAAATGTTATCCATTCCTATTGCTGAAACATAATCTAACGCTTTTGCCAATGCTGTAGATCCGATGTAATCGGGAGTGCCGGCCTCAAACTTAAAAGGAAGTTCATTAAATGTCGTCTTTTCAAAAGAGACATTCTTGATCATCTCCCCTCCTCCCTGATAAGGGGGCAGTTTTTCCAGCCAAGCTTCCTTTCCATACAATACACCGATACCCGTAGGGCCGTACACTTTGTGACCACTGAACACATAAAAGTCAGCATCCAAATCATGTACATCCACCTTCATGTGTGGAATGCTCTGCGCCCCATCTACCAGTACCGGAACACCTTGCGAATGTGCAAAAGCAATCATATCCTTTACCGGATTGATTGTTCCCAACACATTGGATACATGAGCCACAGAAACAAGCTTCGTCTTTTCCGAAAAAAGCTTTTTGTATTCATCCAACAAAAGCTCCCCCCGGTCGTTCATCGGAATTACTTTCAGCACGATTCCTTTCCGTGCTGCCTGAAGCTGCCAAGAAACAATATTACTGTGGTGCTCCATCACAGAAACAATAACCTCATCCCCTTCCTTCATCTGACTATCGGCAAATGAAGAAGCAACTAAGTTAATGCTCTCGGTCGTTCCACGAGTAAAAACGATTTCCGAAATACTGCGTGCATTAATAAACCGACGTACCGTCTCACGTGAAGCCTCATGCAAATTCGTTGCCTGCTGCGACAAGAAATGCACTCCACGGTGTACATTCGCATTGACCGAATAATACTCGTCTGTAATAGATTCCACCACGCAACGAGGCTTCTGAGTCGTAGCCCCGTTATCTAAATAAACCAGCGGTTTTCCATACACCGACCGCGCAAGAATCGGGAAGTCTTCTCTTATCTTATTGACATCGTATTGCATAAATTCTCTGTTAAAATATGACTATTTACAAATCGCACAGCCCTGGCATTTATTCAGTTCTCCACGGAAGCGTTTTTCTACCAGCAGATGCAAGCGATCTTTCAAGGCATCCATCCGGATATGGTCAATCACTTCGTTGACAAAAGCAAACATCAACAGCAAACGTGCTTCCTTCAGACTGATACCACGCTGCTGCATATAGAACAATGCATTTTCGTCCAACTGCCCTACTGTAGCTCCATGAGAACACTTCACATCATCTGCATAGATTTCCAGCTGTGGCTGAGTGTACATATGTGCTTCACGGGTCGCACACAGATTCCGGTTTGTCTGCTGAGAAGAGGTATGCTGTGCTCCTTCTCTCACAAGTACCTTTCCGGCAAAAGCTCCCACAGCCTGGTCGTCAAGCACATACTTAAACAATTCATTACTTGTGCAATCGGGTACTTTATGATCAATAAAAGTATGGTTATCCACCTGCTCATTCTGATCGGCAATGGCCATTCCGCACAAACTGATTTCTGCCCCCCGACCAGCCAATGTCACTTCTGTGGTATTACGAGTCGTTCCATTGTGCAGTGTCATCCCGTTCAACAACACATTACTGCCAGCCTCCTGATTCACATATAAGTTATTGAAACGTACCGTACTGTTATGAGTCTCTTCCAGTTCATACAAGTCGAATACAGCATTTTCTCCTGCAAAGACTTCCACCACCTGAGTAGAAAGGAAATTCACGTCGTCCATCGCATGGTCGCATACCAGCAACTTGGCCTGTGCACCATCCTCCAATATAATCAGGACACGACGGTTTACCATGAAATCCACATCCGCACGCAAGATATTCACCAACTGGATTGGACGTTCCAACACCACATTCTTCGGTACATACATGCACACACCGTCCTGTGCAAACATCGTATTAAATGCCGCCAGAGCATCCTTCGACGTATCAGCCAGCTTTCCGTAATATTTTCTGACCAAATCAGGGCGCTGTTCAGCCATATCCTTCAAGCTACCGAAGTAAACTCCCTCCGGCAACTGAGCAGAAGGATGCACATGCTTGTCAAACGTATCATTTACCACAAAATAAAGTGAGGTACTCATATTGGGCACATCACACTTGAACACTTCATACGGATTAACCGGAAATTCCAGGCGATTCAAGTTCAACCCATAATCCGGAGCAAAATACTTGCTCACCTCCGTATATTTATATTTTTCCTGCTTGCGAGTCGGGAAGCTCAGCTTCTCAAAATCAGCAAATGCCTTCGCACGGGGCGCATTCAGCACATCCGCACTTTGCCGACAAATAATAGCCTCGCACTGCGTGAAAAGATCAATATATTGCTGTTCTGCTTTCATGCTCATTCTCCCAGTTCTTTCTTAATCCAATCGTATCCTTTTTCTTCCAGTTCCAATGCCAGTTCCGGACCTGCAGTTTTCACGATACGGCCTTTATAAAGTACATGTACAATATCCGGTTTAATGTAATCCAGCAAACGCTGATAGTGCGTAATCACAATACAGCTCGTTTCCGGAGTTTTCAGTTTATTCACTCCTTCAGCCACAATACGCAACGCATCAATATCCAGTCCGGAGTCAGTTTCGTCCAAGATGCTCAGCTTCGGTTCCAGCATAGCCATCTGGAATATTTCATTACGCTTCTTCTCACCTCCAGAGAATCCCTCATTTACCGAACGGTTAGCCAACTTGCTGTCCAGCTCCACAATCTCTCTCTTTTGGCGCATCAGTTTCAAGAACTCACTGGCCGTCAAAGCTGGAAGTCCTTTGTACTTACGCTGTTCATTCACGGCCGCACGCATGAAGTTCACCATGCTCACTCCCGGAATTTCTACCGGATACTGGAATGACAGGAACAATCCTTCATGACTACGGTCTGCCGGACTCAAAGCCAATAAATCCTTTCCATCAAACGTTACGGTTCCTTTCGTCACCTCATAAGCTGGATGACCGACCAATACATTACTCAATGTACTCTTTCCCGAACCGTTAGGCCCCATAATCGCATGAACTTCTCCTGCCTTTACAGTCAGGTTAATACCTTTCAATATCTCTTTGCCATTAATGTTGGCATGTAAATTCTTTATCTCTAGCATAACAATCTATTTTTATCGTTTATCCTACACTGCCCTCCAACGACACAGACAGCAATTTCTGAGCCTCTACGGCAAACTCCATCGGAAGTTTGTTCAGAACCTCCTTTGCATACCCATTCACAATCAATCCTACGGCATCCTCAGTAGAGATACCACGCTGGTTGCAATAGAAAATCTGGTCTTCCGAAATCTTGGAAGTCGTAGCCTCATGTTCCACCACAGCCGTTTCATTGTGAATGTCCATATAAGGGAATGTATGCGCTCCGCAGTGGCTACCCAGCAACAGAGAATCACACTGACTGTAGTTTCTTGCATTATCTGCCTTTTCAGCCACACGCACCAGCCCGCGATAAGAGTTCTGACTCTTTCCGGCACTGATACCCTTACTTACGATAGTAGAACGAGTGTTTTTACCCAGATGAATCATCTTCGTACCAGTATCTGCCTGCTGATAATTATTGGTTACCGCTACAGAATAGAACTCTGCGGTAGAATTGTCTCCACTCAAAATACAGCTTGGATACTTCCATGTAATGGCCGAGCCAGTCTCTACCTGTGTCCAGGAAAGTTTACTGTCCACCCCTTTGCAGTTACCTCTTTTGGTTACAAAGTTATACACACCACCTTTACCTTCAGCATCACCAGGATACCAGTTCTGCACAGTAGAATATTTCACTTCCGCACGGTCAAGCACCACGATTTCCACAATTGCCGCGTGCAACTGGTTTTCATCACGCATCGGTGCCGTACATCCTTCCAGGTAAGAGACATAACTGTCATCATCTGCAACAATCAGCGTACGTTCAAACTGTCCGGTATTGGCCGCATTGATACGGAAGTACGTAGACAACTCCATCGGACAGCGAACCCCCTTCGGAATATACACAAACGAACCATCACTAAACACAGCCGAGTTCAATGCGGCAAAGAAATTATCACGATAGCCCACTACCGAACCTAAATACTTCTTCACCAAATCCGGATGTTCACGCACCGCTTCACTGATAGAGCAGAATATAATTCCCTTTTCCATCAGTATCTCCTTAAAAGTTGTCTTCACAGAGACGGAGTCCATAACCGCATCTACCGCCATACCGCTCAGCGCCATACGTTCTTCCAAAGGAATACCCAGCTTGTCAAAGGTTTTCAACAGTTCCGGATCCACTTCATCCAGACTCTTCGGCCCTTCTTTTTTCTTTGTCGGGTCTGCATAATATGAAATAGCCTGATAATCAATCTCCGGAATATTCAAATGTGCCCATGTAGGCATTTCCAGCGTTTGCCAATAGCGAAACGCCTTCAAACGGAACTCAAGCAACCAGTCGGGCTCACCTTTCTTTGAAGAAATCAGCCGCACGACATCCTCATTCAGTCCCTTCTCTATAATATCTGTGTGAACATCCGTAGTGAAGCCATATTTATACTTCGCCTGCGTCAGTTCCTTCACATATTTATTGGGTTCTATTTGCATATCAATTCTGAATATTATCTGTTTCTATAAATTTCTCTGTTACAGTTTTCACCACAGGATAAAAGAAAGCGGAAAAATCCTTTATCGGATAATATAACAACGAACTTCCCTTAGTGGTTGAATGTATTAAGTTATCTTTAGAGTCGGCAAAATCAATAAAATGGATGACCAGGCTGATTACAAGCGCATATTTTATCGCTCCAAGCACTGCCCCCAAAAGGCGGTTGATAAAACCTAATCCTGTCATATCCACGATTTTCGTCAAGGCAGAAGCCAAAAGAGACAACACCAAAGGTACTATCAAACCTATCAACAGAAAAGCCAGTATCTGCCCGAATGTCACAGAAGTACCTACCGCTACGGCCAATTGCTCACCTAAACCGGCAAACAAAGCACGTGCTACCAGCAGTCCGGCTATCAGCCCTACAACCGCTGCCAGTTGTTTGAAAAATCCTTTCATAAAACCAGAGACAGCTCCTAAAGCCAATAAGATGATAATCACCCAGTCTATTGTTGCCATTTATCCGAAATATATATTAAAAACAAAGCGAAGAACTTGTTCCCCTGTCTGATGGGTGAATACAAGAATCTTCGCTTTGCTCTGAATGACAAATGTATTTATTTGCACCCAAACAATGGTCAGACGTTACGTCCTTACAATGTCTGTTTTACTTCCACTTCTTCATACGTTTCAATCACGTCACCCACTTTCAAGTCGTTGCAGTTCGTCAAGCTGATACCACATTCAAAGTTAGTACCCACTTCTTTCACATCGTCCTTGAAGCGCTTCAATGCATTGATTGAACCCGTAAAGATTACGATACCGTCGCGAATCAAGCGAGCCTTGTCCGTACGTTTTACTTTTCCGGTCTTCACCATCGCACCGGCAACCATACCCACCTTGCTGATGTTGAACACTTCACGCACTTCGATTGTAGAGGTAACCTGTTCTTTCAATGTCGGAGCCAACATGCCTTCCATTGCCGACTTCACTTCTTCAATCGCATCGTAAATAATAGAATACTTACGAATATCCACACCTTCCTGTTCAGCAAGCTTAGCCGCATTTCCTGAAGGACGTACCTGGAAACCTACGATGATTGCATCCGATGCCGCAGCCAACGATACATCCGATTCTGAAATCTGTCCGACACCCTTATGGATTACATTCACCTGAATCTGTTCGGTAGACAACTTGATCAATGAGTCGCTCAAAGCTTCTACAGAACCATCCACGTCACCTTTCACAATCACATTCAATTCATGGAAGTCACCCAATGCCAGACGACGTCCCACTTCATCCAGTGTCAACATCTTCTGAGTACGCAAGCCCTGTTCACGAGCCAGCTGTTCACGCTTGTTGGCAATCTCACGTGCTTCCTGATCCGTATCAAACACATGGAATGTATCACCCGCAGCCGGCGCTCCGTTCAATCCTAAAATCAATACCGGTTCAGAAGGTCCAGCCTCTTTCAGGCGCTGGTTACGTTCGTTGAACATCGCCTTCACCTTACCGTATGAAGTTCCGGCCAACACAATATCCCCTACATGCAGTGTTCCATTAGAAACCAGCACCGTAGCCACATATCCACGTCCTTTATCCAAAGAAGATTCAATAATTGAACCGGTAGCCTTACGGTTCGGATTTGCTTTCAAATCCAACATTTCAGCTTCCAGCAATACCTTTTCAAGCAATTCAGGAACACCGGTACCTTTCTTGGCTGAAATATCCTGAGACTGGTATTTTCCACCCCATTCTTCCACCAGGAAGTTCATGGCAGCCAGCTCTTCCTTAATCTTATCCGGGTTTGCATTCGGTTTATCTACCTTATTGATAGCAAACACAATAGGTACCCCCGCAGCCATCGCATGGTTGATAGCTTCTTTTGTCTGCGGCATCACGTTGTCATCCGCAGCTACGATAATGATTACCACGTCAGTTACTTTCGCACCACGTGCACGCATAGCTGTAAATGCTTCGTGTCCCGGAGTATCCAGGAACGTAATGCGACGTCCATCCTCCAGTTTCACGTTATATGCACCAATGTGCTGTGTGATACCTCCGGCCTCACCCGCAATTACATTTGCTTTACGGATATAGTCCAGCAAAGAAGTCTTACCGTGGTCTACGTGACCCATCACGGTAACAATCGGTGCACGCGGTTGCAAATCTTCTTCCGCATCAGCCTCTTCCTCTACAGCCTGTGCAACTTCCGCACTTACATATTCTGTCTTGTAGCCAAATTCTTCTGCCACAAGGTTAATCGTTTCTGCATCCAGACGCTGGTTGATAGACACCATGATACCCACACTCATACAAGTTGAGATAACCTGAGTCACCGGAATATCCATCATGTTAGCCAGCTCATTTGCTGTTACAAATTCAGTCAGCTTCAATACCTTGCTTTCTTCCTGTTCCAGTTCCTCCTGTTCCAGCTGACGGTTCTGAATATTTTCACGTTTCTCCTTACGATACTTGGCAGCTTTATTCTTTCCTTTATTTGTCAGGCGGGCAAGTGTTTCTTTCACCTGTTTTGCTACATCTTCGTCGCTCACCTCCTGTTTTACCACCGGTTTCTTAAAGCGGTCCTTGTTATGTTTTCCGCCCTGTCCCTGGTTCTGGTTATTCTTTCCAGATTTCTCATTTCGTGAAGCTCCAGATGCGTTGGAGGTTGCATTAATATCAACCCGTTCCTTATTAATACGGTTGCGTTTTTTCTTTTTCGCAGCCTCATCACTCAGGCCACCCTTATCCGTCTTTTCACCACTCTTACGAATTTCCTTGATAATCGCATCTTTCATCTGCTTACGCTGTTCCTGACGCTGCTTATCCTTTTCCTCTCTTTCTTTCTTCTTCTCCTCTTTCGATTTTTTCTTCGGGCGGGTAGACTGGTTCAATGCAGCCAAATCAATCTGGCCTACTACATTAATCTTTGATTTAAATTCTGTCGGGCGAATTTTAAAAACTTCGTCTTCTTTATTTTCCTGAACAGATTGTTGCTTTTTTTCTTCTTCCATCGGCTCTGGTTTCAATTCTTCTGCCTTTATTTCCGGCTGTTTCGGTTCTTGTTTTTCTTCTACCTGAGGTTGTTGTACAGGAGCCTCTTCAGTTTTAACCTCCGTTTTTTCCACCTCAGCTTGTTTATTCTCAGGTTCTGGCTTAGCTGGCCCTTCCTGTACAACAGGCGTTTCAGCAGGCTCAACCACAGCCGGTTTTTTCTTTTTCTTCAGACCATCCAAGTCTATTTTACCTACAGGCTTGAATTTTGGTCGCACATCTTCTGGAACCACTGTTTCTATCACTTCCGGCTTTTTCAGTTCCGGATGAATATCCTCGATAGAAACAGAAGCCTTGTTACGCTCCTTATTCTGCCGTTCCTGAATAATTTTCTCAGACTCTATTTTCAAATCCTTGTCTTTGCTGAACTCTTTAACCAGTGCAGCATACTGTTCTTCAGTAATTTTGGTATTTGGATTCGCCTCGACCGTATATCCTTTTTTCTGCAAAAAGTCTACCACCGTGGTTATTCCAACATTCAAATCTCTTGTTACTTTATTCAATCTTATAGTCATAATTCATCACAATTTATAGAGTTCAGGAAAATATATCAGTCACAGATAAACAAGCAGACGAGAATGAATTGCTCATCCTCATCTGTTTATTGCAAGCAAGCGCTATTCCTCAAACTCTGCTTTTAAAATTCTCAGAATATCATCCACCGTATTTTCTTCCAAGTCTGCTTTTTCGATAAGCATCTCGCGCGGTGCGTTCAATACACCTTTAGCCGTATCAATTCCGATAGCCTTAATCGCGTTGATAACCCATTCATCAATTTCATCCTTGAATTCATCCAGGTAGATGTCTTCATCAGCTACAGCATCTTCACCCAATTCACGATATACATCAATAGTGTATTCTGTCAACATACTGGCCAGCTTAATATTCAAGCCACCTTTACCGATAGCCAATGATACTTCTTCCGGTTTCAAATATACCTCAGCTCTCTTTTCATCCTCATGCATGATGATAGACGAAACTTTTGCCGGGCTCAAGGCACGCTGAATAAACAACTGGATGTTAGATGTATAGTTAATCACATCAATGTTTTCATTACGCAATTCGCGTACGATACCATGAATACGAGAACCCTTCACACCCACACATGCACCTACCGGGTCAATGCGTTCATCATACGATTCTACTGCAATCTTCGCACGTTCTCCCGGAATACGGGCAATTTTCTTGATGGTAATCAGTCCGTCATTGATTTCTGGCACTTCCTGTTCAAATAAACGCTGCAAGAAGACCGGTGATGTACGACTCAAAATAATCTTCGGATTATTGTTCTTATTATCTACACGAGCTACTACGGCACGAGCAGTTTCTCCTTTCCGGTAGAAGTCACTCGGAATCTGTTCTGTCTTAGGCAACAGCAATTCATTACCTTCATCGTCCAGCAACAGGATTTCCTTTTTCCAAATCTGATAAACTTCCGCACTGATTACAGTACCTACTTTATCAATGTATTTATTATACAAGCTGTCTTTTTCCAACTCCAGAATCTTTGAAGCCAATGTCTGGCGGAGATTCAGAATTGCACGGCGGCCGAATTTTTCAAAAATCACCTCATCGGTCACTTCCTCTCCCACTTCATACGATGCATCAATCTTGCGTGCTTCCGACAATGCAATCTGCAGGTTCGGGTTAGTCAGCTCCTCATCCGCCACAACTTCACGGTTACGCCAGATTTCGAAATCCCCCTTGTCAGGATTTACAATCACATCATAGTTTTCATCTGTACCGAACATTTTTGCAATCACACTGCGGAACGACTCTTCCAACACGCTCACCATCGTGGTGCGATCAATGTTCTTCAATTCCTTAAATTCCGAGAATGTGTCAATCAAGCTGACAGTTTCTTCTTTTTTGGCCATAATTATTTAAAGCTAATTAAGTATTTGGTGTATTTTATCTCATCATAGGTAAAGGTTACATTCTGTTCCACCAGCTTCGGACGCTTGGCACCTTCCGGTTTTATTTTCACTTCTACCGTAACCGTAAAATTCTCTTCGTTGGCATCCGCCAGCACACCCGTCCATTTCTTTCCGGTTTTGTCCAGCACTTCTACTTCGCAACCTACATGTGCTACATACTGCTGCAAAACCTTAAATGGCTGACCGATTCCCGCAGAACCTACTTCCAGTTCGTAATCTTCTTCACGACTTAATTTTGACTCAATATAGCGGCTCAGTTCCACACAGTCGTCTATCCACACACCTTCTGCATGGTCTATTTCCACTACAATTTTGTCATCCGGACTCACATTTACATCAACCAGAAAATAACTTTTATCTTCCAGCCATTCCTCTACAATCCGAGCTACAACGTTTTTATCTATCATGTATTAACTATTAAGAACAAAAAAAGGAGCTAAATCGCCCCTCCACCTTTTCATCCAATCATTTGCAAAGATATAAATAATCTCATGCCACACAAAATAATGACAAAATTATTTATTACTGAGGAGTAGTATGAAAGAGCGGCAAATGATATAGAATCATCTGCCGCTCTTCTGTCGGAATGAGGCGACTCGAACGCCCGACCCCTACGTCCCGAACGTAGTGCGCTACCAACTGCGCTACATTCCGATTGCAACGTTTGTTTTTTCGTTTGCGCTGCAAAGGTAGACATATTTTCAATACTGACAAAAGAAAAACGAGTTTTTTTCATAAAAAATATTTTTTCTCATTTTCATCTCATTTATTTTGGAGATTAAAGATTTTACTCTATCTTTGCAACCGCAAAACGATGGTGCCATAGCTCAGTTGGTAGAGCAAAGGACTGAAAATCCTTGTGTCCCCGGTTCGATTCCTGGTGGCACCACTTTTACAAAACGAAAAATCATGAAAACCGCTGAAATACAGTTATTTCAGCGGTTTTTTCTTTATGTACTGTCCGCAAAAATGTGCAATCTGGTGCAATAAAAAATTGCTGATTCGGTGGCTTTTTTTGAGTCCCATGAAAAAACCACCGATATGTACCATACTTCACTTATTCTCAACGATTTGCGTGAATCATTTTCAGGGATGAAATTCTACATTTGCATACCCTACTGAATGACGGATGAAATACGACGTTCGCTACAGGCTTTCTTATCCGATGATAATGATTGTACCTACAGGCAGATAATAGTAAGAGAAACAAAAAACGGTGGTTTTTTAGAGCCGGCAATAATAAAAGCCACCGAATTTAACATTTCTATCCAGCCATCCGCTCCATTCAGGATTGACGAAATAACCGAATGTGCAACTTCAAAAAGAAAATGATCATGAAACAAGGAACAATGAACATTCTATTTTTCGTTCTGAAAACAAAACTGCTGAAAAATGGCGAGGCTCCAATCCTAATGAGGATTACCATCAACGGGCAATATGAGGAAATAAGAATACAGAGAAGCGTTCCATTAAAGAACTGGAATCCGGCCAAGGGATGCAGCAAAGGAAAAGACAGGGCTTCCATCGAATTGAACAACTATATCTCTGCCCTCACTACACGCGCATACGAAAAGCACAAGGAACTGACCTTTGAATCGGCACTGATAACTCCAAAGACGATATTAAAGCGTGTGTTCGGAAAGGATGAGACTGTCCGGACATTACTTGGAACAGTCAAAGAAGAAATTTCCTCTATGGAAAAGGTTGTTGATATAGACTATTCTCCCGTCACCATCAACCGTTATAAGAATGTGCTCAGAAAACTTGAAACGTTTGTGCCGCGCTTTTATGAGAAGGATGATATTACATTCCATGAACTTTCCCCTGATTTCATCAAGGCTTTTGATGTTTTCCTGAAGACAGAAGCCGGACTGTGCCGCAACACAATAGTCCGCTACATGAAATGCCTGAAGAAAATCACCAATATGGCAATAGCCAAAGAATGGATGCGGAAAGACCCGTTTTACGGATATAAGATGGAACAGGATGAGACTGATCCGGTATTCCTGACAAATAACGAGCTTCAGGCTATAATGAACAGGAATTTCGATATTCCGAGGCTGGAGCTTGTCAAGGACATCTTTTTGTTTGCGTGCTTCACCGGTCTGGCGTTCGCTGATGTATCCACATTAAGACCGGAACATCTGGAGCAGGACAATAACGGTGACTGGTGGATAAGAAAAGGACGTGTAAAACTGGAGAGAAGAAGAAAGTCAAGTTCCATAGCAAATGTTCCGCTTCTTCCTGTTCCATTGGCAATACTGAAGAAATACGAATCACATCCTATATGTCTTAAACAAGGGACATGCCTTCCTGTTGTCTGCAATCAGAAGGCAAACAGCTACCTGAAGGAGATTGCGGACTTCTGCGGCATCAAAAAGAATCTGACCACACATGCAGCCCGACATACGTTTGCTACTACCGTCACGCTGGCCAACAACGTTCCATTACAGGAGGTGTCTGCCATGCTCGGACATGCATCCACAAGAATGACACAACATTATGCAAGAGTCATGGACAGGAACCTGAAGGACAACATGAATATAGTAAGGAGCAAGATGGGATTATAAATAATACTCCTTATTATATATACCATTATTTCATTTCTTACAGCAAATATCGCCCTTTGCCACTGACTGTGCAAGGCGGCCCTGTCGGGCTGGTTGGCTGGAAAAAAATCATCCTCGCTTCGCTCCGGTATTTTTTTCCGCCAAGCCTTGCACCGGTCATTGGCAAAGAACAGCCGGGCCAGTAAGAAATTGAAATACTGGCTCCACGGAGCCGGTCATGTCTAATTTAAATAAAAGAATATGACTGAAGAAGTTGAAAAGAAGGTATGTGAAGGTACAGTAGCAGACCTCATGAAAGACAAGACCGGAAAACAGACGGTTGTCACGTTGACAAGAAAGAATGCTTACCGAGTGAAGAAAATCAGAGAACAAGGGACGGATAACGAAGCCGTCCTTTTTCATTTCCGTAAACGCTGTACGGGAATGGGGTCCTATGTACACACAATCGAAGCGGCAGACGGGGAAACAGAACTTCATCCGTCTGAATTTGAAAAATGGGAAGCTGTGGAATTCCTGTATCCCGGCTATCTGGAAGACCTGCTTGATGCTGCATACAACGCGTATAGATGGAGTTCCTTCGAACCTGAAGCAAGGGCGGAAACAGACATCATGCAATATGAAAAACAACTTGTAGAGGATCTGAAACAGATTCCGGAAGAAAAGCAGAACGAGTATGTCAGTGCATACCATAGTAAGTTCTCTGCCTTGCTGGGCAGTCTCTCACGATGTGCCAGTCCGATGGTGACAGGGCCTGCCAAATTCAACTGCCAGCGCAACAACAAGGCCTTGGATGCATACCAGAACAGATTTGATGAATTTCATGACTGGCGTAACCGCTTCAAGGCTGCCATGGAAAGGATGAAAGAGGCTGCCAAACCGGAAGAACAGAAGCAGGAAGAGGCATGGAACCGTCTGAAGCGTGACATTGCAAGCAGCGCACAGACCATTCATGATATTGATACCGGTAAAGCAAGAGGATACAGCCGTGCCTTGTTTGTCAGCAGTATCCTTAATAAAGTAAGCACCTATGCGGGAAAAGGAGAAGTGGAAATCGTACAGAAAGCGGTGGACTTCATTACAGACTTCAATGCACAATGCAAAAAAACGATTATCACTCCACGAAACCGTTTCTTCCAACTGCCGGAAATGGCACGCCAGGCCAGACTGAAACTTCAGGAAATCAGAGAACGGGAAAACCGTGAACTGAAATTTGAAGGTGGAACGCTGGTATGGAACTATGAGGCAGACCGCCTGCAAATCCTGTTTGACAGTATTCCGGACGACCAGAAGCGAAAGGAACTGAAATCATACGGTTTCAAATGGTCGCCAAAATATAAGGCATGGCAACGGCAGCTTACACAGAATGCCGTATATGCAGTCAAAAGAGTGTTGAACCTTCAAAACCTATAAGCCATGAAAGACCGATTGAGATATGTAATCGATTCACGATACTACAACGGAACATGCCTGACTTGTATGACCGATGGAGTCCGAAGTGACCATGGGGGAGAGACTCTTGAAGAACTGCGCACACAGGAGAATAACCCGTATCTGACAGTCGTCACTTCCAAAAGGATTGACAAGATGAACCGCCTGTATCTCCAATCATTATGTGCACCGTTCAAAGAAATTACAGAAGGTGAATATTATGACCTGTTACACGTAGGACGTCCACTCCGTATGAAGCAGGATTCATTCTTTGCCGGAGATTACAATTACAACAGTGTATATATTTTCTGTTTCACCAGAGAAAGCCGTTACTTTAAAGGCATGAGGCCGGCATACACACCGCAAATTCAACTGGATAACGAAATAGACATGTACATGACAATCATCAACCGGAAAGCCGTAATCTCAAAAGAGGAAACAAGCAAAACGGTCACAACCGGAACCAGATTCATTCCCTATTATTTTTCAGTGGACGGGAAACAGCCTGTATTCATCTGCAACCTTGTCATCCAATCAGATTCCAGACAAGCAAGGACGGACATGGCGAATACCCTGAAAAGTCTTCGCCGGAACCATTATCAGTTCTATAAAGGAAAAGGACATTACGCAACTCCGGACGAACTGATAGACCATGTATCAGGAAAGAAGCTCACTCTTGTTTCCGACGGACATTTCTTTCAATATCCTCCCGGCAGGGAATCCGCAACTTTCATCGGACACATCAAGGAAACATCAGAGGAATTTCTTTTTCGGATCTATGACCGTGAATATTTCCTGTATCTCCTAAAAAGATTGAGGACCGTGAAAAAGGAATCGGCACAGGAACAAATAAATATCAAATCATAACATTCGGGGGAATGCGGTAGAATGACTGCCGTATTCCCTCATAAAAACAATACAAGTATGAACAAATCGAACACTCTATACTGGAAAACAGCCACAGATCCGGCTGAACGCATTGAGGTCAGACTCGTCCTGAACAGTTATATCGACAATGACAATCTGTATGTAGGACTTGAATCCCGGTCTAAAGAGAATCCGGAATGCTGGGAATCCTACACGGACATCACCGTCAACCTCAATTCCCTTCCCCCGTTCCATGCCTATGTGGACAACCGGGACTGCAACAGACATGTGCATGATTTCCTGACCATTAACAGAATAGCAGAACCTGCCGGATTTGAATATCAGGGATTCAGAATGTTCCGCTTCAATCCTGACAGGTTGAAGGAACTCGCACCCGAACAGTTCAAGACAATCAGCGCCAAACTGCCACCACAGGATGACATGATAAAGGACATCATCTATCAGGAAAGACGTTTCCCTTTGAGAACTGTTCAAGACATTCACGGAATATATCTTGTTTCAAGCAAGGAACTGGAAGAATCTCTGATCGAAGGAGTACGGAACCTGGATGCTGCGGCATATGAACTGCTGGATGGCATCTGCCTGTTCTGCTCCACACAGGAACTGCGCTATCTTACGGATGCAGAACTGATAGAAACAATCTACGCACAATAAAAAGGAGGAACAAATATGAAAACCGGAGACATTGTATTTCTGAAACGTCCCTATAAGGGATACCGTGCCGTCGAACTGATGGAAAGACTGGAATGCCGCTGGCTGGTCAGGATTGTCGAGAGCGGTCTTGAACTGGAGGTATATGAAGATGAACTTATATCAGAATTTTAATACGAATAAAGTGTTATGGGAAAATATCAGTTTGCATTCCATTCGGAAATAATCGGCTATACCTCTCCCCATATCGGCGAGGTCAGAAAAGCCATACACAGAAAAGTGGAAAATGAAAAGTCTGCCGCTATAAAGAATGATATTGAGCTGCACATGTACAAGGTGCATGACGGCATACCGATTCTCCTTAACACCTGCTACCTGTATGATGAAAAAGGATGTATGGTACACGGAAGTATCAAGGGAACCAAGGATTATCTGCTTGAGACATGGAGATACCATACAAACAGACATTCCAAAGGTTTCAGTTCCACAAGAACCAGGCCCTGCACGACAAGCAGGGCTTTTTAGTTTGTATAACTCTTAAAATCAGGAATCATGAACCAGACATTACAACTTACAGACTATATTCCACAGTATGTAAGCCTCTACTACGTGGACTACCGGGACGATCTTGATGAGCATGAAGACATCCAGGAGGAATGCATCCGTTCCAACAATATGGAAAAACTCTATGAAAAGGCATACGATTTTTTAGTATATTTGCTGCATTGGTACCAATTATATTTATTGTATTAACCTGATTATTAAATATAAATATGCTTATAACACGTGACATTTTAAATAAGGCATTAGAAGATAAAATGCCTCTTTTTCATGATGGAGATTACATTGATGATGATGTTCTGTATGATTTGTTTTATGCTCAACCAATATTGAAAGATTTACCTAATGGTAAGAAAGGACTGAGAACCCTTATTCCAAGGAGTGATAGAGATATTTTGTGTACAGAATTAAATGGATATATATCTCACAGTCCAAAAGATGTATTTGATAAAATCTATTATACTTTAAGATGTAAATTATGTAATAAAACTTTTCCTGTTCACATTACAAAGGGGCAGATTATTAATAGGACATTTAAAATAAGTAATCATATTAATATTACTGTAAATCCTGATAGATATTATTTATTTACCAATGCACTCAGAGAACTTTATAATATAAAATATGGCAATGTACATAATACCTATGTTTGTAAATCATGTGTGGAAAAGTTTGTTTCTGATACAATGCATGCATATTCCGGCGGATACCCGTTCAGCATTTCCGGTGATATCCGTTCAGTCCC
>ERZ1023830.176-NODE-176-length-20489-cov-52.470050_pt1 | contig 20489 bp, 15 predicted proteins | sample MGYA00380381_ERZ1023830 | MGnify/ENA primary metagenome ERZ1023830 (study PRJEB33179, sample SAMN07449067) | human gut metagenome | biome: Human-gut; feature: Human associated habitat; material: Faeces | host: Homo sapiens | place: India:Kasaragod | collected... | reverse complement strand
GGATTGTCCAGGCAGTGTAAACTTTGCTAATTTGGATGATTGCGGATATTCATTTAAGAAAATGATAATTTCTAAGATCAATAAACGCGTGTTGCTTTGTCTTGCTCATATGAGTGGCAACGAGATGAAGTATATCCAGGAAGCATTTGACACCAACTGGGTGGTTCCTTTAGGACCAAATGTGAATGCTTTTGAGGCGGAGCTCAGGCGCTTTGCCATATCACGCTATACTGTTCCCAATTGGCAGGAAGAGACTTATCCCAAATGTATTGAAGCTCACGTGGATGATCCCGATGCTTTATGGAGCGAAGGTTATGACGATCTTCAAGACAAACAAGTCGTTGCTCTGGCCTCAGGCACCTCTGCCGTGCACTTGGCCTTAGTGGCGCTGGGGGTCGGCCCTGGTGATGAGGTCATCTGTCAGAGTTTTACGTTCTGTGCTTCTTCCCATCCCGTCTGTTATCAGGGAGCTACTCCCGTGTTTGTAGATAGTGAGAAGGAGACGTGGAATATGGATCCGCAACTTCTTGATGAGGCCATTCAAGACCGTATCGAAAAAACGGGAAAGAAGCCTAAGGCGATTATCGTGGTTTATCTTTATGGTATGCCTGCAAAGATCGATGAGATTCTCGCTGTAGCCAGTAAGTACGACATTCCGCTTATCGAGGATGCTGCCGAAGGACTTGGCTCGCGTTATAAAAGTCGTGTCTGCGGTATGTTCGGACAATTTGGCGTGCTGAGCTTCAATGGTAATAAGATGATCACTACCTCGGGTGGCGGTGCGCTCATCTGTCCCGATGCGGAAGCACGCAATCGTGTGATGTTTTATGCCACACAGGCACGCGAGGGCTATCCCTATTATCAGCATGAGAAAATCGGATACAACTATCGGCTGAGCAATGTGTGTGCCGGCATCGGTCGTGGCCAGCTCACCGTGCTCGACGAGCACATCGCCTGGCACCGTCATCTCGCACATCGCTATGCTGAGGCGTTTAAGGCTATCGATGGCTTCACTTTCCATGAGGAGCAGAGTGCAGACAGCCAGAGCAACTACTGGCTCAATACCGTCACCGTCGACCCGCAGGTGCGCATCAAAGGACAGGACAAGGTGTATCAGGCCACGGTGAAAGGTGCTGTCGGCGGTGCTGCCGGTGTCATCCATCAGGCAAGTTCGGCCCGTACTGACTGTCAGCCCAACGACAACGTAGAAGCCTTGCGCGTGTGGCTCGACAATAGAGGATTTGAGAGCCGCCCTTTGTGGAAACCGATGCATAAGCAACCTGTCTATAAGGCCGCGCCTGCCTATATCAACGGCGTGAGTGAGTCACTCTTTAAAACCGGACTCTGCCTGCCCAGCGGTCCAATGGTGACCGATGAGGACATCGACCGTCTGATAGCTGCCATAAAGGAGGCTGTGGAGTAATGGGCAGAGGATACCGATAAGAAGATGGATGTTGAATCACAAACTCATAAAATGAAATTGCGACTTCTTTCTAAACTTGCCTCCTGGTATTTCACGCGTCGTGCACTACCTTATTGGATGGTGCTTCTGATTGACTGCTTGATTTGCTATTTGTCAGGACTCTTTGTGTTCTGGCTCTATTATCGCGGGGCCGTGACACTGGGCAATCTGGGCATTCTGACGAAGACTATCCTAATGTACATGGTCTTCAACCTGATCGGTTTCCGCCTCTTCCGTACCTATTCCGGCATCATCCGCTATTCGTCGTTTGTTGACCTGATGCATGTGGCCATGGCGCAGGGCGTGTCACTTATCATCGCCGAGGTGATGCACTATGTCGTGTACAGCTGGCAGCTGCAGTTCGTCAGACTGGAGGGACGGCAGATTGTCGCCATGTATGTGGTGGCGACGATCGGTATGATGATCTTCCGTGTGCTGGTCAAGACGGTCTATGATGTCGTCTTTGCCTCGGATACCGGTCAGCGTACGTTCATCTACGGTGTACGCGACGGCGGGGCCGCTCTGGCCAAGGCCATCCGCAATGAGAAGCCGACGCGTTTCCTGCTCAAGGGCTTTATCTCGCACGACAAGAAGTACGACAAGCACCGGCTGATGGGTGTGAGTGTCTATCCCGCTGACGAGAGGTTAGGGGCGATCATCGAGTCACAGCATATCAAGGTCGTGCTCGTCTCTCCTCTGCAGGTGGAACGCTTCCGCAACGATACCAAGTTGCAGGATCTGCTCATCGATCATGGCGTACATATCTATATGGAGGAGCCTGCCCACCGTTTCCAGAAAAACAGCAGCCAGGGATCTACTGAGGCTTTGAAGGAGGTGAACGTCGAGGATCTGTTGCCCCGTGACCCGATTACAGTAGACATGCAGGCCATCGGTGCTACGCTGAAGGATAAGGTGATCCTCATCACCGGTTCGGCCGGAAGTATCGGTTCGGAGATGGTGCGTCAGATTGCCGTTTATCATCCCAAGAACCTCGTGCTCATCGACCAGGCTGAGACTCCGCAGCACGACATCCGCCTGATGATGCACTTCGACTATCCCGATGTGCCGGCGGAGACCATTGTGACGAGTATCGCCAAGGAGGGACGTATGGATGCCATCTTCCGCAAGTACCGTCCGCAGTATGTCTTCCATGCCGCTGCCTACAAGCATGTGCCGATGATGGAGGACAACCCTGCGGAGAGCGTACAGAACAATATCAAGGGAACAAAGGTTATCGCTGACCTCTGTGTGAGATATGGCGTGAGCAAGATGGTGATGATCTCTACTGACAAGGCGGTGAATCCCACGAATGTCATGGGCTGTTCGAAGCGCATCTGTGAGATCTATTGTCAGAGCCTCAACCGCGCTGTCGCTGAGGGAAATGTGAAGCAAGAGAATGGCGAGACGGCTATCACCCAGTTCGTGATCACCCGCTTCGGCAATGTGCTCGGCAGCAATGGCAGTGTGATTCCTTTGTTCCGCAAGCAGATCGTCCAGGGAGGTCCTGTCACTGTGACCGATCCTCACATCATCCGTTTCTTCATGCTCATCCCCGAGGCTTGTAAGCTCGTGTTGGAGGCTGGTACGCATGGGCGTGGCGGCGAGATCTTTGTCTTCGACATGGGCAAGCCGGTGCGCATCGCCGACTTGGCCAAGCGCATGATCATGCTGTCGGGACGCAAAGACGTAAAGATCGAGTACGTGGGTCTGAGGGCTGGTGAGAAGCTCTATGAGGAGGTGTTGTCCAACACGGAGAATACACTGCCCTCCTTCCACCCCAAGATACGTATTGCAAAGGTGCGGGAATACGACTACGCACAGGTGGAGCACGATATCAAGGAGCTGATAGAGGTGGCTTCCAGCTATGACCCGATAGCGATCGTCAAGAAGATGAAGGAGATGGTGCCGGAGTTTGTGTCGAACAACAGTGTGTACAGCGTATTAGACAACAAATAAGTTTCCCTCGTATGAAACCTGTGGAGAAGAGGCTGATCACTGTACTTCGTCTGGCGTTATGGGATAAAGCGTTGCCGCTCAAAACACTGTCAACGGAGCCATTTCAGCAACTCTGTGAGATAGCTTCTAAACAAGCGTGTGTTGGCCTTGTGTGCAAGGCATTCCTGGACAGTGAGGTAAAGCTCAACACATGTGATGCGGTCTTCCTGTTGATGACCTTAGGAAAGTTGGACGAGAGCAACAGAAAGGTGACGCATGGGCTGCATCGCCTGGCTGAGTTGCTTAATGACCACGGAATACCTTTCTTTGTGGTGAAAGGACAGTTGGTGGGTACAAGTTATCTGCATCCTGAATACCGGATGTCCGGTGATGTCGACTTCTATGTGCCGCCCTCGCATTTCGATCATGCCCGTCAACTCATTGCTGATGAGTGGAAGGTCGATTATGATGAGGGAGACAGCGACGAAGAGCAGCATATTGCTTTCACTAAAGATGGCGTGGCCTTTGAAATGCATTATACGCTGTTGAAATTCTACAATTCAGGCAACCGTGACAAATTGGAGTGCTTGCTGGCAGAGGATATGCATCAGCTGCAGAGCTATACTGTCGTTGATAAGCAGGTGCCGGGGTTGCCATATGTAGATAATCTCTTCTATACATTCCTTCATCTCTTCCATCATCTGACGGAATTGGGCGTAGGCCTCCGGCAGTTCTGTGATATAGCTTATCTGTTGTATCAACACGAGTGGAGTGATTCTGAACGTTTGCGGCTTCAGTCCTTGCTCCAGGCATTTGATTTCTATAAGGGCTTTCAGGCTGTTTGTGCCGTGTGTGTGGATATGTTGGACTTGGACGAAGTATATCTGCCCTTTTCTTTGAGCGCACGGGATCATCGCTATGTCGCTCCTATTATGAGGGTTGTCTTTGAGGGCGGAAATTTTGGATTTTATGCTGTAAAGAGCAAAGTGCGGTCTGGATGGCGGTATAATTTGGAGGCGCTGAAGGGTAAACTTCGTCGCTACCGTATGTTCTACCATCTTGCTCCAAAGGAAATTCGATCCTGCTTTTTCCTTGAGCTGCCTGCGAAGATGAAGTTGGTGCTGAGGAGGTATTAAGGGGGAGAGGCTCGCGGCGAGTTATAACTCGCCGAACGGAACGATGGTGACAGAAAAAAACATATTGTGGTTCGTGGAAGATATGTATGGCTTGTTAAGCAATATTAAATATTAGCATATTTTTGCTGACACCCTTCCCTGTTTGACGGAAAAAGCGTAACTTTGCACCCGCATTTGCGAAAACAGATGCGATCGACATGGGCAAGTCTCTTACGGTCAGCTCCCTTGGAATCCCCCAGGACGGGAACGTAGCAAGGGTACTTGGTTGTAGCGACGCGATAAGAACCGCTTGCCCACCTGCCTCTTTAGCTCAGTTGGCCAGAGCACGTGATTTGTAATCTCGGGGTCGTTGGTTCGAATCCGACAAGAGGCTCATTAAGATCCTTCCTCACGGGGAAGGATTCTTTGTTTCTACACCTTATTTATATAGAGCATATCTGTTCCGTTTACCTTTGGCATATGAACATTCTCGATACTTTCCATTCTTTCTTTCAGCGCTTTAAGAAGCCTTCCATGGATGTCGCCCTCGTTCTTGGCGGTGGTGGTGCGCGTGGCTTTGCACATATCGGCGCCATTGAGGCCCTGCAGGCTCATGGCTATCATATCACGTCGGTGGCGGGTACGTCGATGGGAGCGCTGGTCGGTGGACTCTTCGCCGCGGGGAAGATGGAGGAGCTCAAGGCCATCGCGCACCGCCTGACCAAGATGCAGATGCTGAAGATGATGGATGTCTCGCCAGGCCTGGACCATCTGGCCAGTGGTGAGCGTCTGCTTAAAGAATTGCGGCAGCTCGTGGGAGAGGTGTGCATCGAGGAACTTTCGATACCCTTTGCATGCGTAGCCTCGGACGTCATCAGTGGACAAGCCCATGTGTTCCGCGAGGGAGAGCTGGCGCAAGCCATTCGTGCCTCGGTGTCCATTCCTTGCTTTTTCAAACCCGTGGAGATAGGCGGTGCGCTTTATGTCGACGGCAGTGTGCACGATACGCTGCCCCTGGACGCGGTGAGCAGAAAGAAAGGAGATCTGCTTGTTGCCGTCAACGCGAGTGCACCCGATGAGCATCCGCTGAGCAATGCGGTACCGGCGACGATGTATGAGAACAGCAGTTTCTGGATGCGGTGGATACCCGCTATGAAGTCAGGATTGTCAAGCAATTATGTCAATATGGCAGTGCGGGTGGCCTGTCTGTCTGTTCAGAACAACACGGTGATGGCTGAGCGACTGATGCCCCCCGATATCCTTGCCGATGTCCCGATGGATGCTTTCGGTCTCTTCGACTTCACCAGAGCCGACGGGATCATAGCCTATGGGCGGCAGGCTATGGAGAAAGCATTGATAGAGAAAAACTTGAAAAAAGGCTAACAGCCTGTTTGGCATATACTTTGCTGATGGTGGGGTAAAAACAAAGTTCGTTATGCAATGAAGCAGAATAAGTTGAACAATAACAATAAGCCCCAATCCTCTATCGGTTGGAGTGGTATCTTTGTGGGACTGCTGGTCTTGGTTTTACTCAACAGTCTCCTTTTCCCCTACGTTGGAAAACAACCTGTGAAGGATGCTGACTACAATACCTTTATCGCGGCTGTTGATAAAGGCACGGTTAAGAGTGTCAACATCAAGGAAGGCAGCATTTATTATGAAGTGGCCGGAAAGAAGGGCGACCAGTATTTCCGTACCACTGAGGTCAACGATCCTCAGCTTGTCGAGCGTCTGCTCAAGGCGAAGAGTCCGGCCAAGGGCGGACATATCGTTTTCACTAAGCAACTGCCACAAAAGAATTCCCCCATTGTCGACTTCTTCCTTTGGTGGATCCTGCCGGGGCTGATCTTCTATTGGATCTGGCGTGCGGGTGCCAATAAGATGATGAAGGGCACCAACGGCGGCTTTCTCTCTTTGGGGAACTCCGGTGCAAAGGTCTATGCCGAGAGTGACGTGAAGACGCGCTTCGCCGATGTCGCCGGGCAGGACGAGGCCAAGGCGACGCTCAAGGAACTCGTCGACTTCCTGCACAATCCGCGGAAGTATACATCTTTGGGTGCCCGCTTGCCTAAGGGCGCGCTGCTCGTCGGCCCTCCGGGAACGGGTAAGACGCTGCTCGCACGTGCTGTCGCCGGTGAGGCTCACGTGCCCTTCTTCTCGATCTCCGGTTCCGAGTTCGTACAGATGTTCGTCGGTATGGGTGCCGCCAAGGTGCGTGATCTGTTCCGTCAGGCCGCGCAGAAAGCTCCGTGTATCATCTTCATTGATGAGATCGATGCCATCGGCAAGAGTCGTGACCAGGCTATGGGCAACGACGAACGTGAGCAGACGCTCAACCAGCTGCTCACCGAGATGGACGGTTTCGATGCCACCAAAGGCGTGGTGATCCTTGCCGCTACCAACCGGCCGGAGAGCTTGGATAAGGCATTGTTGCGTCCGGGACGTTTCGACCGCCGCATCATCATGGAGCTACCGGATCTCGAAGGCCGCAAGGCTATCTTCAAAGTGCATCTGAAGAATGTGAAACACGGCGACATCGACTTGGATGTGGTCAGTCGCGCTACCGCCGGATCCAGTGGTGCCGACATCGCCAACATCGTCAACGAGGCAGCTTTGCGGGCCGTGAGACTCGGTAAGAACAAGGTGGAGACCGACGATATCGAGGAGAGTGTGGAGACTGTGATTGCCGGCGAACAGAAGAAGGGCGCCGTCATCTCACCCGAGGAGAAGCGCATCATATCCTATCACGAACTCGGTCATGCCATGGTGGCCGTCATGCAGACCCATTCCGCACCGGTGCAGAAGATCACCATCGTACCGCGTACCAGTGGCGCACTGGGCTACACCATGCAAGTTGACAGCGGCGAGAAGCACTTGATGAGCAAGGCCGAGATGCTCAACCAGATCGCCACGCTCACCGGAGGCCGCGCCGCCGAGGAGGTGATGTGCCACACGTGTACGACAGGCGCTTCCAACGACATCGAGAAAGCCACACAGTTGGCCCGCGCCATGATCACCACTTACGGCATGAGCGACACGTTCGGCATGATGCAACTCGAACAGCAGCGATATAAGTATCTTGGGGGCGCCAGCAGTCTGATTTGCTCGCAGGAGACGGCAAAGGACATTGACACCGAGGTGCGCGACATCATTCGGCAGGCCCATGACAAGGCGGTGAGCATCATCAAGGCACATGAGTCCGAGATGAATGCCGCTGCAGAGATCTTGCTGCGCAAGGAGACGATCACGGGCGATGAGTTCATGGGGGTAATAAAAACAAATCAGATTAACAATCATACGAAAAGACAATGACAAGAAACAAGAAGAGAATGATCACCCAGGGACTGTGTGCCCTGATGATGCTGCTGTCACCATTGACTTCCCGGCAAGCTTTCGCTCAGCAGCAAGAATCGCGGCACAACGCAGCGATGATGATGCCTCAGGATTTCGACAGTAAGTATGCCACGGACTTGGTGAAGGCGGGCAGCGAGGCTTCTGACTTCAAGATGAAAACCGTGGACGGCAAGACATTCAAACTCTCGAAGTTGCGTGGGAAATATGTCGTCCTCGATTTCTGGGCTTCGTGGTGTCCCGACTGTCGCCGCGACATGCCCGAGATGCTCAGGATGTATGACCGTTTCCGTAGTAAAGGTGTGGAGTTTGTCGGTGTGTCTTTTGACACAGATGTGCAGAAGTGGAAGGATGCTTTGCAGAAGTATGGCATTCGCTGGACGCAGGTCAGCGAACTCGTGAAGTTCCACGATACTCAGATTTCCAAGGCCTATGGCGTGAAGTGGATTCCTTCGATGGTGCTCATCGACCCCAAGGGTAAGGTAGTGCTGAGCACTGTGCTGTGGCCGAAGCTCGAACGTACGCTGACCGAACTCTTCCCTGAGAGCAAGGCAAAGGCCGTGGAGGAGAAGCTCACCATTCCGGGCAGCAAAGGTCTGCTGTCCGCTATCGTCAGCCGTCCGGAAGGTGTGCAGGGATGCATGCCGGTGGCGATACTGATGCACGGCTTTGGTGGCAACAAAAACGGTGAGCTGATGACGTTGCTCTCCGATTCGCTGTTGCATAAGGGCTTTACGACGGTGCGTTTCGACTTCAACGGTCATGGCGAGAGCGAGGGGAAGTTTGAGGAGATGACGGTGCCAAACGAGATAGAGGATGCGAAGAAGGTATACGCCTATGTCTGTTCGCAGCCCTGGGCCGACAGTACGCGTGTGGCGTTGATCGGACATTCCCAAGGTGGTGTGGTGGCCAGCATGACGGCAGGTGAGCTCGGCGAGAAGCGCGTCGCCGCCGTGGCGCTGTTGGCTCCCGCTGCCGTGTTGCGCGAGGATGCCATTCGCGGCAATACGATGGGAGCGATGTACGATCCGCTTGATCCACCGGCAGTGATCCCCTTGATGGGCGGACATCTGAAGTTGGGGGGCAACTATGTGCGCACGGCTTTCCGCTTGCCTATCTACGAGACAGCCGCCGGCTATCAGGGTCCGGCCTGCATCGTCCATGGTACTGGTGACCGTGTCGTGCCCTATACCTATGGCGAGCGCTATCACAATCTGTGGCAGGGAAGTGAGTATGACGAGCTTCCGGGATTCGACCACGGCTTCTCCCAGGATCCTTACCGTGCGGTGGAACTGGTCAGCGAGTATGTAGCCAAGAATATCAATAGAAAGTAAAATAAAAGAAATAGGAGAAGAGGCAAGTTCTTCTCCTATTTTTATATAGAACGTATTCTTAGTTCAAAAATTAGAGGATCTAAGAATTACGACAGACCTACGATGTTGCCCTCGACGATGTCGATGTGGTTGGCCTGCGGATCTTTGGGCAGTCCCGGCATACGCATCATGCTACCGGCTACAGGCACGAGCATCTCTGCACCATTGTTGATGACGATGTCGTCGATTTCCATCGTGAAGCCGTCGGTAGGTCCATAGGCTTTTACGTCGGTAGAGAAGCTGTATTGCGTCTTGGCAATGCAGACCGGATAGCGACTGATGCCCAACTGGCCGATCAGTTGCAGCTGCTGTTTGGCCTTTTTGCTGTAGACGATCTTACCGGCACCGTAGATCTTCTTGGCTACGGCTGCTATTTTGTTTTCCACGCTGTCCTCGTCTTTATAGAGCAACTGCAAAGGTTTGGAAGGCTCTTTCTCTACAGCGCCGACAACCATGCGGGCCAGTGCTGCTGCACCTTTTCCACCCTCAGCGTAAGCGTCGTTGACCGCAAACATCACGTGCAGGTCCTCTTCGCAGTGGCGGCGTACAGCCTCCATCTCCTCATAGGAGTCGTCGGCATAGCGGTTGAAGGCTATGACAACAGTCTGATCGAAGCGGCGCAGGTTCTCTACGTGCTTGTCGAGGTTCCACATGCCCTTCTTCACAGCGTCAATGTTACTCTCATTGATCTTGTCGTAGCTGGCACCACCGTGCATCTTCAGTGCCTTGAGCGTCACCACGAGTACGGTGAGATCCGGTTGCAGTCCTGCCTTGCGGCATTTGATGTCGTAGAACTTTTCAGCGCCTAAGTCAGCACCGAAGCCAGCCTCCGTGATGGCGTAGTCGCCGTAGGTCAGTGCACAACGAGTGGCTACCACCGAGTTGCAGCCGTGGGCAATGTTGGCGAAAGGCCCGCAGTGCACCATGGCCGGTGTGCCTTCTGTTGTCTGCACGAGGTTGGGGTTGAGTGCATCCTTGAGCAGTACGGTGATGGCACCTTCCACACCCATGTCCTTGACATAGAACGGAGTGCCGTCATATTGTATGCCGAGCAAGATGTTGCCGATGCGGCGGCGGAGATCCTCCACGCTTGTGGAGAAGCACATGATCGCCATGATCTCGGAGGCCGGTGTGATGTCAAAGCCCGTCTCAGCAATCATGCCGTTGGTGCGGGGACCCAGTCCGGTGACGATATGTCGGAGTGCACGGTCGTTGACGTCGAGGACACGTTTCCACAGCACCTCTTTCAGTGCGAAACCGTCAGCAGCATGCTGATAGATGTAGTTGTCGAGCAGTGCGGCGATCATGTTGTTGGCTGAGGTGATCGCATGGAAATCGCCTGTGAAGTGCAGGTTGATCTTGTCCATCGGCAGCACCTGAGCGTAACCGCCACCTGCGGCACCGCCTTTCTGCCCGAAGCAGGGACCGAGTGAAGGCTCACGCAGTGCCACGACAGCATTCTTGCCGATGGCGTTCATACCGAGTGCCAGACCTACGCTGACCGTCGTCTTGCCGATGCCGGCCTTGGTAGGACTGATGGCAGTTACGAGGATGAGGTGGTGCTTGCGCACGGCTTCTTCTTGGATGGCGTTAATGTCCACCTTGGCGATGTACTTACCGTAGCCTTCCGTCTTCTCCGGGTCGATGCCCAGTTGCTGGATGATGTCGTTGATGGGACGGAGAACAGTCGACTGTGCAATTTCGATATCCGATTTCATCTTTTTACTGTAAAACGTTTAATGTTGGCTGTCCCAGACGGGGCATTTTCTGTATTTAAAATGCAAAGTTACTTGTTTTTTCTCTTTTTTATTCATTATTAGCCTTCGAATTGAAGACAAAAAACCAAAAAAGCCCTAACTTTGCCGAAAACAATTTCATATCATGAAGAAAAGAACATTCGCGGCTTTGGCGCTGGGACTTCTGTTGGGTCTGTCGGCACAGGCGCAGGAAGATCGCAAGGCTTTGCGTGACAGCCTGAAGCAGGCGATGGAGGAGTTGTCGTATCATCCTGACTCGGTGGAGCTTCGGCTCCGCAAGGCTGCGTGGAATATGCAGTTGGACGAGTGGCAATATGCCAAGGACGAATACGACTGGGTGATCAGCCATCATCCCGACAACCTGGCTGCAAGATACTATCGTGCCTATGCCAACACACAGTTGCGGCGGTACAACTTCGCGCGTCTCGACTATGAGAATGTGTTGCGCGTGGTGCCCGGGAACTTCGACGCCCGGCTGGGACTGGCTCTGCTCAATCAGAAGGACCATCACTATACCGAGGCGATGGATGGCGTGAATCTGCTCGTCTCTTCTTATCCCAACTCTGCCACAGCTTGGGCAGCACGGGCCGGCATCGAGAAGGAGCGCGATATGAAGGAGCTGGCGGTCTATGACTATGGCGAGGCTCTGCGCCGGGAGCCCGATAACCGCGACTGGCTGCTGGCACGCGCCGATTTGCTCATCGCTCTGCGCCGATATGAGGAAGCCAGAAAGGATCTCGACCGGCTGGTCGAGATCGGCGTGGCGAGGGGAGAGCTGCGGGAGATGTATAGGAAGGCTAAGGAGTAGGAGCCCCTCCCTAACCCTCCCCAAGGGGAGGAAATGGAGACTGCGGCGAGCTCTCCCTAAGGGGAGGGGAAAGATATAGCGGCGAGTTATAACTCGCCGAACGGAACTACAGGAAACGAAAATACACAAGGACGCTTGGAAACGAAAATACCCCAAGGATTCACTTGCGTGAACCCTTGGGGTATCTTATGATCACTCATAACTTCGCATCAACTTTGTGGTGTGAAGCCAGAGAGGCTTTCTCTTTTTTACTGTGGAGATCCTTGGTTAGGCGCAGCCGTAGGATCCGCCTTTCATCAGGGCATCTCCGTAAGCGTTCATGCACTCCAAGTAATTCTCCCAAACTTTCTTCAAAGTCATCTTAATGTTATCCATAAACTTTTTCATCTTTTTTTCCTTTCTTACTTAAAAGGTTACACAATCTGTTAACTAACTCTCGTGTCGGGAGCCTCACGGTTCCCATTCTTTTGCTGTTATCCTGTATCTTAATACCTAACTGATACCTATGTTATCCTGTATCTTGATACCTGTTTATCTTAAACCTTTATCTTGTTTTCATCTTATGACACTGCAAAGTTACGACCATTTCTCCATACTCGCAACGAAAAAGCGTGGAAAATCGCTTTTTGAGAGCGCATTTTGACGTGGGTCAAATGTTGTCAGTCGATCTCTTGACGCAGGTCAAATGTTGTCAGTAGAGTCTCTACTATATTGACAATATTTGTTCTGTTTGTAACATAAATGCAATATATGCTTGTCTCTTTTTCCTATTTTGCAGTTCCCTTCCCTCTTGAGAGCACCAAGAGGATGACGGCGGAGAGGATGAGGACGATGCCGATGACCAGGCGCAACGTGAAGCTCTCTCCAAAGATGAACACGCCGATGCACACGGCGGTGACGGGCTCCACGGCTCCCATGATGGCGGTCGGCGTGCTGCCGATGTGCTCGATGGCAATGTTGATGAAGTAGAGGCTCAGCACGGTAGGGAGCAGGGCGAGCTGAAGGGCCGACGCCCATTCCAGCGGTGTACGCAGCGGTTCGAGAGGCTCACCTATAAATAAAGTGTAGACGAGTAGGGCGATGAAGCCGAAGAAGACGATCCAGAAGGTGAACTTCACGGGTGAGAGCTTCGTGTGGGTTTGGTTGACGCCGATGATGTAGAAGGCGTAGAGCAGTGAGGAGAGGATGACGAGTGACACGCCGACCGTACTGAGCGTCACGCCGCCTTTGCCGTGGTAGAGTAGGGCGATGCCGCTGACGGCCATGAGGATGCACAGCGTGGTGCTCCATGTCATGTGCTCGTGGTAGAAGACAACCATCAGCACAGCTACCATGATCGGATAGCTGAAGAGAATCGTGCTCGCCACACCGGCATCCATATAGCGGAAGCTCAGGTATAGCGTGGCGGAGGACATCGACATCAGCGTGCCGAGGATGGCCAGACGGATGGCTACGCCCCACTTGATGGTCAGCGACTCACGCTTGGCAACCATCCAGATGAGAAACATCAGGGTGGCGAAAGCATAACGGTAGACGAGTACCGACGAGGGGTTCATCCCGTCGGCATAGAGTTGCAGGGTACCCAAGGGATTGGTACCGTAGAAGATGGCGGCTAACAGAGCTGCCGCAAAGCCTTTTAGTTTCATTGTTGAATGATGAATGATGAATGGAGAGGGGCAGGGGGGGAGGCTTTCCCTTACACGTGCATCAAGTCGCTCATGATAGTGTTGCTCAGCAGGATGCCCTGGCGGGTGAGATGGATGTGATGGCCGCTGATGGCCAGCATCTTCTTGTCGAGATAAGGCTGGGCTTGGGCGAGGAGATAGGAGTGGTAGGGAGGCGAGAGCTTGTCGAGGTCGAGACCTTCCCGCGTGCGCAGAGCCGTGGTGATGAGATCGTCGTAGTGTGTGCTCTCGTCGATGGACTCCTCGGTGTAGGGCAAACGGCCGGACTCGATGCTCGTAATGTACTGCTTGAGATCGGCGACGGCCCAGTGGCGGGAATGACCGTCGTAGCTGTGGGCCGCCGCGCCGAGTCCGATGTACGGGATGTCGTGCCAGTAGCTGCTGTTGTGGCGGCTGCGATAGGACGAGATTAGGTGCCGGGCTTTGTCGTCGTCTGACAGTTTGGCAAAGTTGCTGATCTCGTAGTGCTCATAGCCTGCCGCCGTGAGACGGTCAATGAGCGTGTCATACATGCTGATGCTCAGTTCCTCGTCGATCTCGCTTATCTTACCCTGTTCCAGCATCCGGTAGAGTGGCGTTCCCTCCTCGTACATCAGTCCGTAGGCAGAGATATGCTCTGGCTGTAAGCTTAGAGCGTGGTCGATGTCGTGTTGCCAGTCGTCCATCGTCTCATCCGGGAAGCCGAACATCAGGTCGAGGCTGATGTTGCAGATGCCGTCGGCGCGCAGGATGTCCACAGCACGGTCCACCTCTTCTGCCGTATGGCGGCGGTGAAGCAGACGCAGGCGAGTCTCGTCGAAAGTCTGAGCGCCCATGCTCACCCGATTGACGGGCAGGTCGCGGAACATCGAAGGGCGGATGTCGTCGGGATTGCACTCCATGGTCACCTCCGCATTGTCGGCAACGGGGTACACCTTATATATATAGGTGAACAGCCGGAGCAGGTCGTCGTGACTCAGCTGGCTGGGCGTGCCGCCACCGAGATAGATCGTCTCTATGGGCGGATGGGTCTTTTGCAGGCTGATCTCACGGCACAATGCATCGACATAGCGCGACCGCAACTCCAGCAGCGTCGCGGAGTAGAAGCCGCAGTAGATGCACCGCGAGGCACAGAAAGGAATGTGAACATATAGTCCCGCCATGATACTCTATTGGTTATTAACGACTGCAAAATTACTAATAAGTTTTAAAAAACAGTACTTAAATAGTAGTTTGATTTGCAACCTATTGTTTTTTTTCCTATCTTTAACCGCAAATAAGCGGGGCGTGCTCCGTTTACCTTGACCGAGACATATATCTAACAACTTTAAACCCTTTTGATATGAGAGTATATCAGACAGAAGAAATCAAGAACATTGCCCTGCTGGGCAGTGCGGGAAGCGGCAAGACCACCCTTGCCGAGAGTATGCTTTATGAAGCCGGTGTCATCAAGCGGCGTGGTACAGTGGAAGGGAAGAACACTGTGAGCGATTACTTCCCTGTAGAGCTTGAATATGGTTACTCCGTCTTCCCCACCGTGTTCCATGTAGAGTGGAACAACAAGAAACTCAATATCATCGACTGCCCGGGCAGCGACGACTTCATCGGCGGAGCCATCACTTCGCTCAATGTCACCGACCAGGCCGTGATCCTCATCAACGGACAGTTCGGCCCCGAGGTGGGCACTCAGAACAATTTCCGTTATACTGAGAAGTTGAAGAAGCCCGTCATCTTCCTGATCAACCAGCTCGACTCCGAGAAATGCGACTATGACAACATCATCGAGCAGATGAAGGAGATCTATGGCGGCAAGTGCGTAGAGATACAATATCCTTTGGAGACAGGACCTAACTTCCACAGCCTGATCGACGTACTCATCATGAAAAAACTCTCTTGGGGTCCCGACGGTGGAGAGCCCAAGCGTGAGGAGATTCCTGCTGAGGAAATGGATAAGGCCATGGAATTGCACAAAGCACTTGTCGAGGCCGCTGCCGAGAACGACGACCAGCTTATGGAGAAGTTCTTCGACACTGAGACGCTGACCGAGGACGAGATGCGTGAGGGTATCCGCAAGGGACTGGTCACGCGTAACATCTTCCCCGTGTTCTGTGTCGACGCTCATAAGGATATGGGTGTACAGCGACTGATGGAGTTCCTCGGTAATGTAGTGCCGTTTGTCAGTGAGATGCCGAAGGTGCGCAACACGCGTGGCGAAGAGGTGACGCCCGACAGCAATGGTCCGGAGAGCCTCTACTTCTTCAAGAGCGGTATGGAGCCGCATATCGGCGAGGTATCTTACTTCAAGGTGATGAGCGGCAGTGTCAAGCCTGGTGATGATCTCTTCAATGCTGACCGTGGATCAAAGGAGCGCATGGGTCAGATCTATGTCTGTGCCGGTGCCAACCGCATCCCCGTGGATCAGCTCAATGCCGGTGACATTGGATGTACCGTGAAGTTGAAGGATGTGAAGACCGGCAACACGCTCGACGGTAAAGGTACTGAGGAGCGCTTCGACTTTATCAAATATCCTAACCCGAAATACAGCCGTGCCGTGAAGGCCAACACCCCGCAAGATACGGAGAAGATGATGGCAGCCCTGCTGAAGATGCGTCAGGAAGATCCTACATGGGTGGTCGAGCAGAGCAAGGAACTGCGGCAGACCATTGTCCACGGGCAGGGTGAGTTCCACCTGCGTACACTGAAATGGCGCTTGGAGAACAATGAGAAGATCCCCGTGACCTTTGAAGAGCCGAAGATCCCATATCGTGAGACGATCACCAAGAAGGCAAAGGCTGAGTATCGTCATAAGAAACAGAGTGGCGGCGCCGGACAGTTCGGTGAGGTGCATCTCATCGTGGAGCCTTATGCAGAGGGAATGCCCGATCCTGTGAGCTACAACTTCGGCGGTCAGGAGTTCAAGATGAACATCAAGCAGAAGGAAGAGCGCGATCTGCCATGGGGCGGAAAGTTGGTATTCATCAACTCTGTTGTCGGTGGTGCTATTGACCAGCGTTTCATGCCCGCTATCCTCAAGGGTGTGATGGACTGCATGGAGCATGGTCCGTTGACAGGCAGCTATGCGCGCGACGTGCGTGTGGTCGTCTATGACGGTAAGATGCATCCGGTCGACTCCAACGAGCTCAGCTTCACGTTGGCAGCGCGTCATGCCTTCTCCATGGCCTTCAAAGAGGCTGGTCCGAAGATTCTGGAGCCGATCTATGACTTGGAAGTCTATGTGCCGAGCGACTACATGGGTGATGTGATGAGCGACCTGCAAGGCCGTCGTGCCATTATCATGGGTATGGACGCTGAGGCAGGCTATCAGAAGCTCAGTGCCAAGATACCTTTGAAGGAACTGTCGAACTATAGTGTGGCACTCAGCTCACTGACTGGTGGCCGCGCCAGTTTCACCACGAAGTTCGCCAGCTACGAGCTCGTGCCGAACGACATCCAGCAGAAGCTTATTGCCGCTCATGAGGCAGAGGCTGACGCTGAGGAATAGTCTACTTTTTCCATTTGAAGTTAATATACAAGAGAGAGGGTCCCAAGCCGTTGATGGCCTGGGGCCTTTTTTCGTATATGCGGGTTTTGATGTGGGGATGAGTGTCTTTACCCGATGCTGGCCTTATAGGACGAGCGGACAAGGGGACCGCAAACGGCAGAACGGAAGCCCATCTGCAGGGCCTGCTCGTGATACCAACGGAATTTCTCCGGCGTGATATAGGCTTCGACGGGTAAGTGCCGGGACGTGGGCTGGAGATACTGTCCGATGGTCACGCGCTCCACACCGCAGTCGCGCAAGTCGTGCAGGGTTTGGAGGACTTCCTCTTCCGTTTCTCCCAGTCCGAGCATGAGCCCACTCTTTGTGACGAACCCGCTGTCATGGATATGCTTGAGCACATGCAGGCTGACATCGTAGGTGGCTACGCTACGCACCGACGGTGTCAGGCGTCGCACCGTCTCGATGTTGTGCGCTACTACGTCAGGATGACTCTGCAACACGATGTCTATCAGATCATCGCGCCCTTGGAAGTCGGGCAGGAGCACTTCTATCTTTGTCTGGCTTTTCTGCCGTACGGCTTCCACGGTTCGTCGCCAGTGTTCTGCCCCCATGTCGGGCAGGTCGTCGCGGTCTACCGAGGTGAGGACGACATATCTCAGGTTCATCTCTTTCACCGACTCCGCCACACGTTGCGGCTCGTCGGGATCGAGTGGGAGAGGGCGTCCGCTCTGCGTGTTGCAGAAACGGCAATGGCGGGTACAGATGTCGCCGCCAATCATCAGCGTGGCAGTACCCAGTCGCCAGCACTCGGCACGGTTGGGACATAGACCACTCTCGCATATCGTGTGAAGGTGGTTGCCATGGATGATCTCTGAGGTGTTCTCGCTCTGCTTGTCAGAACTGAGGTCTATCTTCAACCACCCGGGTTTCATCACGTGAGGCTTACGGCCGAAGAGCACACGCAGCAGGCCGTCGACGGTCAGTCCGCGGATGATGTTGTTTAAGTCGAGTCCCTGCAGTGCTTTTTCCACGGCCTCACGTGTAAAGGCCACGTCGCGCAGACGGGGCAAGAGCTCCTCGTCGAGGTCGCCGGTGAGGAAGTAGTCACCGAAGAGGTCGATGTCGTGGATATGGTTGTCTTTGATTTCCAGGCAGGCTTCTATCGTCCCTACGCCGGGGAGTCGATGCTTTTTTGTGAGTTTGAAGAGTGGTTGTTTGCCATAGATGAAGTCGTCGGCGGCAAAGGTCTTTTGCAGTTCTCTGATCTCCGGCATCATCTCCTCAGTGATCGTGATGGCTTTGTCGCCACACATCGCCTGACGGAAGGATGCCTTCAGCTCTGGCAGCGACATCGTCGTGTATTGGCTGATGTTGCCCACATGTTGTCGCACACTCTGCACGCCTTTGCTTTGCAGTTTTGCTTTATCGGGGGTGATGACACGTTCCAATATGCTGAGGTCAGAGTTGACGAGCAGTGTGTTGTGCATGATGCTACGGTTGCCTGTGCGGTAGAAGGCGGCACCTGAGACCTTCTTGCCGTCGAGCAGGATGTCGTTGCGTCCCGAGATCGTCACGGGAACGCCAATGCGGTGAAGTGCGTCGGCGGTGAGGTGCATGCAGTTGGCAAACATTTTCTGTACGTTCGGCTCACGGCTGATGAAGGAGAACATGATGTTGCCCTCATCGGAGTAGACGCAGCCACCACCGCTCTTTCGGCGCGAGATGAACACGCCATGCTCTTGGCAGTAGTCCACGTTCACCTCGTTCTGCAGCAGTTGGTTGCGTCCGAGGATGACGGTGGGCTTGGTCTGCCAGATGAAGAAATAGTCGTCGTCGTGGAAGTGACGGGCCACATACGCCTCGACGGCAAAGTCGTAGGTGATAGGGGGCAGCGTCTGCTGCTCGGGTAGAACTACGTAAGTCATGTGTTTTTCAGTTTCGTATCAGTGAGTCAAGATTCCTTGCCTTCAAGGCTTTCCGTATTATCTTTTGGCAAGCGTACTTTGCGCTTGGGATTTTCCTGAGCGCCGTATTTCAGGAGTTTATTGGCAGCTGTGGCAATGCCCATGCCGGTAGGTGCTGTCGTCGTCTTCACGTCGTCAAAGGCCTTGCGCGTGCGGTCAAGCATCTGGTCGGCCGTTTGGAAACGCTCATAGAAGAGTTGCACACGGTTGATGATCTCGTCGGCAGCTTTGAGCATGGCATCCTGGTTCTCGGCTTGTCGCACCTGACGCCACGTCATCTCCAGCACACGCAGCATCATATAGAGGTTTTGTGAGCCCGAGATGATCACGCCTTGGTCGTAGGCGTCTTTCCATAGTGCCGGGTCGTGGGTGAGCGCCAGTTGCAGGGCACTCTCGCTGTAGACATACATCACCACGAAGTCAAGTTGTACCTTGCCGTTGGCAGTGTACTTAGCGTATTTCTTCCGCGCGAGTTCTTTGACATGGCTGCGCACCGAGGTGAGATGGCGCTGCAAAGCCTCATCGCGCTCCGCGTCTGTCGTGGCATTGTGATAGTCCTCAAAAGCTTTGAGCGACATTTTTGCGTCGATGATCACGTCTCGCTTATCGGGAAAGTGGAGGATGACGTCGGGGATCATCTTGTGGCCGTCCTCTTCGTGAACCGTGCGTCCCTGCTCGTCTTTGAGTGTCACCTGTTCTTCGAACTGCATGCCCTCTTCGAGTCCCATCTGTTCCAAGAGCGTACGCAACCGCAACTCACCGAAGTTTCCCTGTATCTTGTTCTCGCCGGTGAGCGCCTCTGCCAGTTTATCTGCACGTTGTCCCACCTCATGGGCCTGCTTCAGGTTCTCCTGGATGCTCGCATCGAGGCGTGACATCAGCACGGTCTGGTCGTGATCGCTCTTCTCCACAGCTTCCTTCATCAGCTTCAGATTCTCATGGAGCGGGTTGAGCAGTGCCGACATCTGTTGCTGGTTGGCACTGTTGAGGTCAGCAGCCCTACGCTTGAGGATCTCTTCCGATGCCGTGTTGATCTGCTCTTTGAGGAGAGAGGACTGCTGTTGTAGCTGATCGGCCTGTTGCTGTCGCATGGTTTGCAGTTGTTCCGCCTGCTGTTGTTTCAAGGATTGCAGCTGTTCGGCTTGTTGCTGTCGAAGAGACTGCAACTGCTCGGTCTGTTGCTGACGAAGTGTCTGCAGCTGTTCTGCTTGCTGCTGTCGCATAGTCTGCTGTTGCTCCGCCTGTTGCTGTCGCTGAACTTGCAACTGCTGTTGGTAGTTGGCTTGCAGTTCTTCCTTCTGCTTGTTCGAGTCTTCTTCCAGTTTTGCGATTTGTTGTGTCAGCATGGTCACGCGTGTCTCCGCTGCAGCATTCTTACTGTGCGCCACGAGATATCCGATAACGATACCGATCAACAATCCGATAATGATGCTTATCACGTCCATTTCATCTGAGTTACGATTATGCTTGCAAAGATAGTAAAAACATTCGAATAGGACAAATAAAAAGAGGCTGTGTCAAAAGTCCATTTTGAGCCATCTTCGAATTTAACACATTA
>ERZ1023830.169-NODE-169-length-20735-cov-54.157930_pt1 | contig 20735 bp, 29 predicted proteins | sample MGYA00380381_ERZ1023830 | MGnify/ENA primary metagenome ERZ1023830 (study PRJEB33179, sample SAMN07449067) | human gut metagenome | biome: Human-gut; feature: Human associated habitat; material: Faeces | host: Homo sapiens | place: India:Kasaragod | collected... | reverse complement strand
GACAGCAAAGAGGATGTGTGGCAAGAGTAGGCAAGGAAAGTAAGTAAATGCCGTGCCATCACGGAAGGGCTGTTCGGTAGACAGCCATAGGAAGAGCTATATAAGGAACCGTAGCCCCACCTGTCTCCAACAGCCTGAGAGGTTGGAGACAGGTGGGGGCGTGATAAGACACTCTTCGAAGATGCCTTGTAGCGTCCTGCTTTCTGGGGAAAGCAGGACGATCCAGCTTAGCTGGGAGGCATTTCGGCCAGTGGATCACCGGCGAAAGGATCGGTATCCGGTGCTCCGTCGTAGTCCTGATTCATCTTAGAACCAATGAACTCGCCATCATTCACGTCGCTCCGCAGTGGTGCCAACTGGGCATCCTCAGGATTCATGAAGCGTGTGTACTGTCCTTGGAAGGTCAGCAGCACGTCGCTCGTAGCGCCTTTACGGTGCTTGGCGATGATGATCTGTGCCTTGCCATGAAGGTCGTTGCCTTTCTCGTCCTGGTAGATACGGTAGTACTCGGGTCGGTGGACAAAGAGCACCATATCGGCATCCTGCTCGATAGCTCCCGACTCACGCAGGTCGCTCAGCTGTGGTCGCTTGCCCTCGATGCCCTCACGGTTTTCCACGGTACGGTTGAGCTGTGAGAGGGCGATGATGGGGATGTCGAGTTCCTTGGCCAGTCCTTTGAGAGAGCGCGAGATGGTGGAGACCTCTTCCTGGCGGTTGCCGAAGCGCATGCCGTTGGCGTTCATCAGCTGCAGGTAGTCGATCATAATGATCTTCACGCCTTTTTCCCTGACGAGACGGCGTGCTTTGGTACGGAGCTCAAAGATGGAGAGACCTGGGGTATCGTCGACGTAAATGGGTGCACCCGTGAGGCGCGAAAGGTTTTTGTCGAGTCGCTCCCATTCGTCGCGGGCGAGCTGGCCGTTCATGATCTTCTTGCCCTCGATCTCACAGACGTTGGAGATAAGGCGGTCGACGAGCTGTTCGTTGTTCATCTCCAGCGAGAAGAAGGCGATGGGGGTCTGGTAGTCGACGGCGATGTTCTTGGCGATGGACAGCGCGAACGAGGTCTTACCCATGGCCGGACGTCCGGCGATGATGACGAGGTCACTCTTTTGCCAACCCGAGGTCATGTCGTCGAGTTTGGTGAATCCGGAGGGAATACCCGTCAGGCCGCTGGTGTTGGCGGAAGCCTTTTGCAGGGTGTCGATAGCCTGGCGGATGACCGGGTCGATCTGGGTGTAGTCCTGCTTCATGTTTTTCTGCGAGAGCTCAAAGAGACTGCCCTCAGCTTCCTGCATGAGTTCGTCGACGTCGACGGTGGTGTCAAAGGCCTTGGTCTCGATGTCGCTGGCAAAGGAGATGAGCTGGCGGGCGAGGAACTTCTGCTTGAGAATCTTGGCGTGCTGCTCGATATGGGCCGAAGAGGCGACGTGTGAGGAGAGCTCGATGATATAGTTCGGGCCACCGACGTCGTCGATGGTGCCCTTGCGCTCCAGCTCGTTGGTGACGGTGAGGATGTCGACGGGCTTTTCCTCCATGTTCAGGGTTTGGATGGCCTTGAAGATCTTTTGGTGGTTCGGGTTGTAGAAGGTCTCGGGGCGGATGAGCTCAGAGACGACGGAGAAGGCATCCTTGTCGATCATCAGGGCACCGAGCACCACCTTCTCCACGTCGATGGCCTGCGGCTGCAAGTGGCCGTAGGTGGGGTCGATGGGTGTGGAAGGCTTCTTGCGACGGGGCGCGGTATTTTTTTGTTCTGGCATATGTTTTAGTGTGTTTTACGGATTGATGGTTTTTGAAGCCATCGAACAACGTCGGCGAGCCGAAAAGCATACGTCCAAGATAAGCTATGCGCTCGTCTTTGCGGTGGCTTTCAGCCCGTAGCTCCTCATTCTCCTTTTTTGAGTTCCTCGTATGTCGGTTGCTTTTTCATATTGCAAAGATACTGATTTTCTAGCGAGTTAGCCAAACTTTTAAACTAGTATTTTCCTTATTTCCAGCTTCATTTTCACCGTTGTTTCCACTTACTTGAAAGCGCTTTGTCTTTGCCTTCATTGTCGTCCCGGCGAAATGGGTTCGTGTCGCCAGGCAATGGACGCTGAATATCTACACTAAGAACAGATGGCTGCACTACTGGATCATTTTCAACGCCAGCTACGGATGAGCCAAACGTTTTGGAGGGTTAACAATTTAATATCCCTAATGGGGGTAAGGGGGCTTTATACGATCATATCAGTTAGGACATGGCAAAAAGCCAGTTTGAACAAGAAAAATCGCATTCTGGGCGGTTTTGACCGCAATGCCCTGAGACTATTAGTAAGGTTGCGGAATTGAGGGCCTATTAGAATTCTCCCCACTTTAAGATGTCAGTATTAGTACTGCTATTAATCCAAAAGTTCTCTACCCGTTTGTAAAGAGCATCCACTTGTGCTGCTGTGAGTTGCTTACACTTCTCGATAAGAGCGTGCTGGTCAACATTCCATTTCTCGCATACCCCTTCGTAGAGGGAGGAGTCCTCAATCTCTGCTACGATTGAAACAGGAGAGAAGCGAAAAACGCCATCTACACGAGTGCCATTTAGCATGTCTACCATACAAGCCCACTCTGATGGCGTAAAGCGTCCACGCAATTCATCCATGCTCATACGCTCGATAACTTCTAACTTCTGGAGTCCGGCAATAATCTGTTGATTTATACTACCTACATCCATTTTAGGATTGTCAGCGTTCTGCTGCATCTCCTGGTACATATTTGAAGGAATACGCACCGTAATGTTTTTTGTTTCCATAAGTATTTTTTGTTTATCGCTGCAAAGATAAGAAAAACTTTGCAATATGCAAACAAAAACGCTTGCAAATTGCAAAATCTTATCGAAAGTCATCGAAAATCATCTAAGTTAACCTTCCAACCTTTATGATTGAAGATACGTTGTACATAGATTCCAACACAGAAACGGGTGGCTAATGGAATGATTTCACGGACAGTAAGAGTGTTAACCTTCTTACCTAGGAAAGCCTCTACGTTATCTTTGAAGTTCTGCGTTCCCGGGCGACAATTTCCTGATGCTAATGAGTCATTAAAGGCAATTACTTTATCCATATAAGCCTCTGCAATTCTTTTGTTTTCAGCAATACGGTTTTGAACTTCCTCACATCGTTTTGCGAATTCAATCCGTCGTGCTCTGTCACTCTCTAGCTTCATAAGAGCATCAGCTAACATTGCGTTACGGTGTTTCTTATTGATAGCGATTGCGTCTTTTAATGACTTGGCTTGGATGTGCTCACCTCGTACAATATAGCCTTTTATGACGTTGAACCGATAGCCTTTCTGTTCCATCCATTCGCATGGCATCCCCAAACGATCATATTTACCACGCCAAAGAGTCAATATACCACCAATGCTGTCAAAGTGCCAACCCTTGCGTATATTTAGCTCATAAGAATATACCCACTTAGTAAAAGCACAACTATTACTATATCTCTCAGCATGGGTATAAACATTTATCACGTTGCACTTGCTGTTAGGTACAACGGTAAAACCGTCTAAGTTGGCATACAGGCGATAAGACATCATAGCCTCGTGGAATCGAGCGTCGCCCCGGCGTTCAGCCTCTTTCATCGCTTTCACACGTTGTTTAGCTGCTGCTTTTCTTTCAGCTTTCTTAGAAAGCACATAAGCATGAAGAGAATCGAACTTAGCACGACGTGCGGCTTTAGTCAACTCATCATATACCTGCTTTTTCTCGGAAGCGATAAGGAGTGGATGATACACCTTGATAATGGTGGCCAACACACATCGCTCCGTGAAATCTGGTCTGTATTTAGAAAAATCATTATATCGCGCAGGTGTTAACAACGTTGCGAAAGGATATCCGTAATGACGGATATTAGCCAAATGGCGATAAACGACGTTACCAGATGCCATCTTCCGTGAATCCGAATTTACCTCCTCGTGATTATAAGCATTTATCTCTTTAACACGTGCTTCAACTCCATCCAAAAAGAGCACGACAGGATAATTTTGCTCAAACATTAAAGTATCAAAATCAAAGAGTCTGTTCTCCAGTGTATAGTGCACATCGGAGCCAGTCTTAAAGGAAGCCTTCACTTCTTCAAATGAATATCCTTTCTCAGCTATTGCATAGAGATTGATTGATCTCATAATAAATTAGTTTATTGATGGCTTGGTTGGTTCCATCGTTACCTTTTTATATCGGCATTCCAGATTCATCTAGTCTTTTTTAACTTGTTGTTCTGGTCGTCCGAGCTTTTTTTTACATCGACATATCCGTCATCTCTGAGTCTTTTTCTGCGCAAAAAGGAGATAGTCCAGAATAGCCCAAAAGCAGGCAATCTGAGGAAAATCTTTCAGGAATACCCAATCTATGATTGTGGAAGGCTGCCTGAAAGATTTTTCTCAGATAAGGAGGAACGACTGGTGCTTGCTGTGGGCGAGGACTGTCTAACTTTGCAAGGAAAAAGCGTAAGATGATGGTTATGACTTTTGCAAAAAAGCGAGGACGGCCAAGAGACAACAATAGCATATAGGTAGAGAAAGAAGAAGCCTTGTGTGACTGAGCTGCGGGAAGGAACACTAAGCTTCATAAGAAAACAGTGAAGACTATGCCGGAGCATTCCGCCATTGTCTTCACGCATAAAGAATGTAGGTAATATTGTTTTGTGTATAGATTTTAATCTTGTAATATCATAATATTGTAATATTATAGGATAGTTAGATTGTAACATAGTAACATAGTAACATAATAACATAATAATCAGTAATCAAGTATGATTACCATAGTGTAATATCATAATAAAGTTGTATTGTAGTTAGGTAATATCTTCGTAAAGCATCATTGCACTTAGGTAGGAACCGTAGCCCTCACCTGTCTCCAACAGCCTGAGAGGTTGGAGACAGGTGAAATGCAAAAACGCTTATTGTAGATACCCTGTAGTTTCTTGTTTAAAGAGCAATGGAGAAAAAAGTGTTCTCTTTATTTGTGAATATCAAATAAAAGAATTAACTTTGCAATCAAACAATAGTTACAGAATGGAAATAAGATTCGAGGAAGACTATCTGAGCCAACTTTACTATGAAGGTAAGGCGCATGACAAGAAACATCGCTTTCAACCACAAATAGTCAAGAAGTACGTGCGTGTGATCGACCTAATGGAATCTCTAGATTCAACAGAGGATTTATACAGGTTCAACGCACTTCACTACGAAAAACTTGTTGGCGATAAGAAAGACAGAGAGTCGGTAAAGGTCAATGACCAATATCGCATAGAATTTCGCTCAGAGGTTGTGGGAAACGAAAATCAAATTACCATCTGCAACATATTAGAATTGTCAAACCATTATGATTAAAATCACGGAGGAAAAGATATGGCAAGTTTAGGTTATGGTTTTTATTCAACTCATCCAGGAGAGATTGTCAGCGACGAATTGGAAGCAAGAGGAATCTCTCAGAGACAATTTGCTAAAGCAATAGGCATGAGTCCGTCTGTAGTAAACGAAATACTCAAAGGACATCGTAGTATAACACCAGCAACAGCCTTGTTGTTTGAAGCTGCTCTTGACATACCGGCAGACTCTCTTGTCAGATTGCAGACAAAATACAATATGCAGCAAGCACGTAAAGACCCAACATTGCTTGATAGAATCAAGCATATTGGGCACGTAGCTGCTGTTTTATGAAAATATGAATATTCCGTGTTCATTATAAAGGACTCGGAACATTTAGTCCGAGTGAAGTTGGAGACTGGCTATGGAAAGTTTTTCCATAGGATAGCCTCTTTTCTTGCAGCGTTTGACATAATTGTCAAAGGCATGAGTGGTAAAAAGACTTCGCCAAAGGAGATACTTAAAGCAGAGCATATTAAGAAGCGGTATTTTGAATTAAAAAAGAAATAATAAGTCATGGAAAACAAAGATTTCTATTCTTTCGACGAAGTGAAAGATACCTTTCTTGGCAAGAGAGGAACTGTAGAGAGAGACAAGTATGAGCAAGATGTATCAGATGCTGTTCATACCTATATGATAGGGGATGCTATTAAAGCAGAGCGCAGTAAGCAGCATCTTACACAGAAGCAACTTGGCGAAAGAATTGGTGTGAAGAAATCTCAGATTTCAAGAATAGAAAATGGCCATAGTATCACCATCCCTACTATGAGTCGTATTTTCAAAGCATTAGGTATTAAAAAAGCGACACTTGATTTAGGCTTGGCAGGTAAGGTTGCACTTTGGTAATGCTTATTTAGTACATTATAGCAGAATAATTATATCTTTGCCAGTACTCATACGCCACAAAGTGTTGTGTGAGTGCGGCAAAGGAGTTTGGACATATATTATCAGTATTGTTTTTTGTACCTCTTTGGATCAATTATACAATGTGACTTAGTAAAAAAGTTTTTAGTAAAAGACCTTTTACTAAAAGAGTCTTTACTAAAAGAGTTTTTACTAAAAGTCATTTTACTAAATTCTTTTATTTATCTTTTTGCATAAGGATCTGTATTGTACGTTCTTTCTCTCTTACGATTGTTTCAAGCAGCTTGATTCTTTCTTCATATGCGTCTTTAGTCGTAGTATTGATGATGCTGTCTCGGCCACTTGTACTGTTGATGACCTGATTGTTCTGGCCTGATAGGGATACGTTTTGATGAGAGCTTCCAGAATTTGGGAACTCGGCATCACAGTAGTCTTGAAAGAAATTATAGTCAAGAGCTTTGCTAATCTTAATCAGTTTCTCTGTATCAATGTTAGGTTTAACTAAAATGCGATTGACATTTTGTTGGGGTATGCCTATCATTCTTCCAAACTCAGATTTGGAAATATTCATTTCATTGAGCTTCTGCTCAATGGCTAAGCCTATATTGACATCATTAATATGAATCATTTTTGATGTACTAAATCGTATTATAGTTAATAAAACCTAATTTAATCGCATTAATTAATCTTTTATGATTTATATAAATCGTATTTGATTATCTTTGCACTATAAAGTTAATGATTAAATTTAAAACCACCAAAAAAATGGCAAAGAGAACAACATTAAGAGATTCCTTAGACAGGATGGAACAGGGACAGACAATAACTTTCCCTATAGAGAAAATGATGTCAGTGCGAACCATAGCATCGCAGGTGGGTATTATACTTCGCCGCAAGTACACTACACGCACAGACAATGAAGCCCGTCTCATTTATGTGACGAGGGTAGTGTAGTAATGATCAATTAGATGCAGGCTTATGAACAAGTTTGAAGCACATATGTTAGCACAGGAGATCGTGAAGCTTCTGCCCAAGGACTACAGCAAGGACGAGATCTTAACGACCATGCAGTTGTCCCAGCGGACGGGGATCTCGGTAACGTGGATCCGACGGAACAGCAATAAGCTGCCACACTTCCGGGTGGGGACGGATCTCCGCTACTCCTTGAATGAAGTGATGAACTATCTTAAAGAGCAGTAGACGATGTATCAGGTCAAGCGGATATTCCATACACCTAAGCACATGCAGTGGGTAACACACTTCCTGTTATCTGTCCCCCCGGATGTCTATGAACCACAGAAGGACATAGACGCTTGCCGTAAGAACTTAGACAAGATATACAACATCTATCTGTCTTCGATAGTACGATGGCACCGAGGACGTACATCACTTCATTCATTTACAAATGTCTTGCGCAAGCAAGATACACTTATGATACAATCAAAGAAAGGAAACTCATTTTTTGAATTTAAAATATATGACAATGAAAAACCAATTTCCAAACAAAGTGGCTGCACCGAGAAGTAACGAAGGTAAGATCATTATGATGAATCCCAAGACCAAGCAGCCTTTGACAGCAGAGCAGTTCGACCAGTTGTCTGACGATGCACCAATATGTTTCACCCTCTTTTAAGCATTCCGTCATGAACAATTGGATAGCGTTATTCCGTAATCTCGATCAGTGGAGCATGTTCAAGGATCGATATGCCTTGCAGCTCTACATTTATCTGCTTGTAAGCGCCTGTCATCACGAATATGAGGATGAAGGTGTTTACGTTGCCAAAGGATTCGTAAAGATCTCCGGGCGTGATATGGCTAAGCAACTCGGTATGCCCAGAGGCGTGATGCGTGGACGGATGAAGAAACTCCAACAAGGCCGTTTTATCAGCATTGATTCAAAGGAGCGTCGCCAGTACATGCTTGTTGCCATTCGCAACTTTGATGACTTCATGTACATACCAGCTACCCAGCAGGGTGGATGGTTCAAACTAAGTCTGGATGTCATCAATAAAGAATGGTTTAGCAATGCGAAGGTGTTACAGGTATATACCTATATACAGATGTTGGTCAATCGACCTGTAGACCGTGGGCTGATGGCAAATCAGGCCTATATCAGTATAAATAGTATTGCCCGAAAGACTTCACTTACACCTAAGGAAGTAAGAACTTGTTTGAAGACGTTGATCAATTATGGCGAGATTCTGACAAGCTATGATGAGCATTCCAGAAAGACGATCGTTTCATCTCTTAGTGAAGTGTTTCCTGTGGCCCTGATTGAAGACTGTAGAAGTAAGGTAAAACCCATAACTAACCCAGCAATCACCCAAGTAAAACCCAACGGTTGTACAGAGGTTGTTGCAGAGGAAGTTCAAAAATGGGCACAGTCCGAAAGTGACACAAATACCTATAATATAGATAGTTATGAAGTAGAAGCACAAAACATTAACCCAGCAACAACCCAAGTAAAGCCCAATAATAACCAAGTTGATGGGCAGACATCGAGGGCACAGTTCGTCGAAAGTGGGCAAAGCCATATATTAAGAGATAGAGATAGAGATGGAGATAATTCATCATTGTTATCAATAAAGCGTGCGCATACACGCACGCGCGAGGGAGAAATTTCTGATGATTTCAAAGAAACGCAGGAAAGTGAGGAATTGATCGATGACATTGCTTGGCAGGATGCCATCATGGCCAGTGTAGGACTTGATGATCGGAAACAACTTCTGGAGTACATCACTGCTTTTGGGCAGCAGAATTTCTGCAATGGTAAAACACACAAGGACGGTTGTGACCTTAAGTCACATTTCCATCACTGGCTGCTAAAGAAGCTCGAAGAGCAGAAGAAGGAGTTAGGCAAGAAAAACAATAAGAGCGTTGTTAAAGCAAGACGATATTCTTCTCTGCTTGAAAGCTACCGTGTACAAGCAGAGAAGGAAAAAGCAAAACTCTTGGAGAGAGGGGCACAGGAATCGGATCCCCAGTATTCTTCTATCAAAGCAATGGACAATAAGGGAGAGCGTTTCCGTGTAGCCTTTATCCTTTGCTCGGAGCTGGCAGACTATTGCCTTTTCAGCAATGTGAGAACCCCGTTGGATGACAAGCAGCTCGGAGAGACAGCCCGGCTTATCCGTGACAACTACGGCTATCTGACTTTTGCACAGTTCCATCAATTCATTGACAAATTGAAAATGGGGCGTTATGGCAACACCTACAACAAGATAGAGCCCGGCTATATACTTTCCGGACTTGACACCTTCGTCAAGAATGAGCGAGTAGCAGTTTAACATTAAAACCAGAGAATCATGAATGAAGCGTCTAAGATCTTGAACATAACCGGTGGAGGGCTGGCAGTGTTTCAGCACTACTTCGGTGACATCTGTACACGGAAGGTTTTCTGTAATCCTTTTCGTGGAGATATGAGTCCTTCCTGTCATTTGTATCTTAACAAGTGTGCGAATGGCACTGAGAAATACTTTCTTCACGACTTTGGAGATAGTACATGGAACGGTGATTGTTTCACCATCGTAGCCCGTATCTGCAACAAGAATGCCAGAAGTGAGTTTCATGACGTGTTGAAGATCATTGACGGTGAGATGAATCTCGGAGTCTTTGACGGTAATGCCAATGCGATGCCCGTCAAGAAGTTGGCGATGAAGGCGAAGCCAGTAAATACCAGCCGTCCTATCGGCTTCATTCCATATATCCAAGAGTTCTCTGACTCAGAGAAACAATTCTGGTCACAGTATGGCATTGACCAAAATACCCTTGCACGATATAATGTCTACAGCCTTAGCCGTTGTGATTTTGAAAGAGAAGACGGTACGGAGTTCTCGACTATAGGGTCAGCTTTAGCACCGTGTTTTGCTTATTTCTTCAACGGGATTACAGGCGTAAAATTGTATCGTCCCAAGTCAAAGGTACGTTTTCTGTACGCTGGAGAGTTGCCTAAGCCCTATGTCTTTGGCTGGGAGCAGCTGCCTGAGAGTGAGCAGAAGCAGGAAAAAGTCTTTATCACCGGTGGCGAGAAGGACGCTCTTTCCCTTGCCTCCCATGGTTTCCATGCCATTGCTTTCAACAGTGAGAGTGCCAACATTCCAGAAAAGATGATGGAAGCTCTTTCCGAGCGTTTCAAGCATATTATTTTCTGCTATGACATGGATGAGACTGGTGTACAGGAATCGAAGGCAAGAGTCATCGAGTACGGGGACAGATATCCTGTCATCAGAATAGAACTGCCTTTGCCGGGTACCAAGCAGTCAAAGGATATCAGTGATTTCTTCAAAGAAGGTCATACTGTTGTAGAGTTAGAAACAATCATAAAACAATCCATTTCTAAGGAGGTAGCGATATGAATAGTAACGTTGTTAGCTATAACCACATCAAAAATAATGGGAAAGTCGTTTTGAAGGCTGACCTTTCTCCAAAGGACAAAGAGCGTCTGAGAAAAGTCGGCATCAATCTGCCGGAGCAGAAGATGTCGGATCTACGATCCATCACCATCCTATGCCTTAACAAGCTCTACAGAGGCATAGGACTTGAAAATTCCTCTAAGGGGATTGAGATCATTTCTGTAGATAATATCAAACGTCCCATAACACTTAACAGCATAGGATATATCTTTTATCCTGTTGACAACAAGCGCCTTAGCAAGAATTGTTATGTGTTCAACGACTTTCTTGACTATTATGCCTTCAAGAGCTATCAGGATGTCTGTCAAGCATTTCCGGAGAAAAGAGACTGTTATATTCTGTGCAACCCGGAGGAGTTTGCAACCTTGATGGTAAGAACGGATGTGTATTCAGATATAGCCCTGTTTCTTCCAAACAACACGTATGGAAGAACAATGGTTCTGTCCCTTCTTGACCGCAACAAGTCACATGTTACCGATTGCTCTGGTTGCTACAAAGGATATCAGTACTTCCGGCAGTTTGTTAGTGACTGGATGATCAACACCCACCATGAAATCAAAGAAAGGAGTTTGCCATGATTTTCATTGCCATTTTGATAGGACTTTTAATCGTTCTCGGTATAGCATTCTGGTACGAGATCAAGCATACATACCGTGACGGAGGCCTTTGGAAGTAAACAAAATAGAACGCAAGTAAGTATGAAAGAAAGTATCATTCAGTTTGAAGACGCTCAGGGCGACTTAGACATGAGTCTGTCAGAGCACTGGTTTTCCATTGCCTATATGGACATGAGAAACCATCTCGTAACAGTCATAGAGCATATCGAGAAGTTCAAGCCCCGTTCACATCGGAAGCTTATCAGAAAAGGATCATTTCTCATCAAGAAGTCCACGACTATTGACAGCTTGAAGCAGTTAGGAAAAGATATCGAGAAGAAATATGGCATCCATTGCTTTCAAGCGGTTATTAACCGAGATACGAATACTGCTGAGATGCTTTTTTCTTGGGTTAATGAGGAAACAGCCGGAATGTATGTCTTGAACCAAGCTGATTTGAAGAAGCTCTCAGTTCTTATACTTCGTCATCTCAATTTGCCCCGTCCTGCTGCTGCCAATATGTGGGTGCGCTATTTCCTGACAGAGGCTTTTGAAGAAGATCCGGAAATCTTTCAAAGACAGATCAGAGAATTGGCACACTGGGGGCTTGACAAAGAGAGTTATGAGATTCTTCACGATTCCCTTTCGTATGCAGATATGGTGTGCCGAGGGTTGTTGAAGTAGAATGTTAAGTACATCAAAAAGAATAAAGACAATTATGAAAAGTAGAACATCAGATTGGTTCGAGGTCGGAATTCGTTACGACAAGACCATGGAAGACGGCACCCAGAAGCCAGTCACAGAACAGTATACAGTAGATGCCCTGTCTTTTACAGAGGCGGAAACAAAAATCACCGGTGAAATGAGCAACTACATTTCTGGTGACTATTCAGTGAAGACGATTAAGAAGGCCACTTATCACGAGATTTTCTTCTCGGACAATGACAAGGCAGACAAGTGGTATAAAGCAAAGCTCCAGTTCATCACTATTGATGAGAAGACCCAAAAGGAGAAGCGTTCAAATGTCGTTTATCTGGTTCAGTCCACAACACTCAATGCTGCTTGTAAGGCCATTGATGAGATTATGGAAGGAACCATGATTGACTATGAGTCGAGGTCTGTACAGGAGACAAAAATCCTTGACGTATTTTATAGAAAATAGCCAAAGAAAAGTGCCATAAATATTTGCTTATATCAAATATTTTTCTTATCTTTGTATGTGCTAAAACACATGGTTTTAAGTACATACAAGATTAACGCAAGTAAATATATATGATATGACAAAGGATGAAGAAAACAAGCAGGCAGCTCTTGAAAAGATCAAGAAGTTGTTACGACTGGAGGCTAACGCCAAAGATATTGGCAACGATGGGGAAGCCATTGCTGCTGCAAAGGGGGTTCATCGCCTTCTGACGATGTATAACCTCAAATTGTCCGAAGTTCAGCTTGACGACAACAAAAAAGAGTATAACGCTCCAAATTTTGTTTGTTCCGAAAAGTTTGACTATCGGGATGGACTCTATGGGGAATGGAAGCGACGACTGCTTATTGTTCTCTGTGATCACAATTATTGTTGGGCAATGATTGATCCGGACAATCCTGTACATTTCATTCTAGGAGAACCGGAAACGGTAGAGGTTGTCAAGAACCTGTACTTGAAGTTAATTAAGTACTTTCTCAGTATGGTAACAGCTCGTGAGCTGGATATGTGGGATGTGATGAAACATACGGAAAATAGAGTCCGTTTCGTTACGACGTATTACAACGGAGCCATTACTGGAATTGAAGAGCGTCTAAAAGAGATTCAACCTACTGCGGAAGAAAGAGCTCTGGCCGTCTGCTACGAAAATGCGCTGGAAGAGTATGTCAAGCGAAATTTCGTCCCAAGAAAGCTCGAACATCCGTACCAGTATTCAGACGAGGCAAATGTAGTCTATAACATGGGAGTTAGCGATGCGCAATCTGCTCCACTGCAAGAAATGTTAGAAAACAGCAATAAGTAGTTCAATGATCACATACTTGACAGGAGATATTCTTTTCAGCAAGTGTCAGACACTTGTCAATCCCATCAACTGCAAAGGTGCTATGGGAAAGGGACTCGCCTTGCGCTTCAAAAAAAGATTCCCCAGAATGTATGTGAAGTACAAAGACTATTGCAGCAGAGGACTCATCACCCCCGGAAAGCTTTGGCTTTATAAAGGCAAGGAAAACTGGGTGCTGAATTTTCCGTCCAAAGACGACTGGCGTAATCCCTCAAAAGTAGAATACATTATCTCCGGACTGGAGAAATTTCTTCAAACCTATGAGGATAAAGGCATCAAGTCGATAGCTTTTCCTTTGCTGGGCACAGGAGAGGGAGGTCTTGACAGAACTACCATCATGCAGCTCTTGGGCAACTATCTTTCAAGATGCGAAATACCAGTAGAAGTATATACCGGTTATGTTCCTCGTTCACCCATGATGATACATTGTCTTGAAAGACTATGTGGCGAATTGACTGACGACCAAAAAGCAATCATTCGTGAGCAGATGTGCTGCGAAGAAGACGATAACAAATAATAAAAAACATGTTTAAAATAAAATTATTACATTCAGACAAAGAAATAGCGATCGACGAAATGCGTATGCGAAGTATCTTGCCTGTCAGCGAGAACACCTTAATGGTAGTCTACAAAGATGGAGAGAAGGTTCTTGGCAACCTAGTTGGTAATCTTTAAAATTATATGATATGTGGAATACAAGTATAAATATCAGCGTAGCGTCTCAGGCAGTCTTTCATCGACAGGCTGTACCAGCAGACAATGGAAGCATCTTTTATATAGATCTGCCGGATTCTTTCCTGTCAAGTGACAAGTTATATCAATTCTCTCAGATCATTAAACAATTCAACCTTAATATTCTTAGATGCATTCTTTAAGGTAGTACTAAGAATGTCACCGGAACCAAGAGGCATAGGTTTCATCTGCCGTAATACGGACGGTAGTCATCCCAAGGACTTCTATGCGAATTCAATTTCAGAGATCGAAAGAATTACGAGTTACAAGTTCTTCCCAAACTTAAAAGAAAATATATCAAGAATGGTAAAGTCTTCACATTCCTTGAAGGACTGGAGATTTGTTCCATCAAGGTATCACAAAAGGAATCAAAGAAGATATTAACTATAAATTATTATGAATACAGCAGAACTTAATACACTACGAGATCAGGCGTTCGACACTGCTAGTAGACATGGCTATCATATAGAAGAGTGTCGTCCTGCCTTTTGGCTTGGCCTTGTCGTGAGCGAGTGCGGAGAGTGCATACATGCAGACAGAGAGGATCGACACGCAACAGAGTCACAGTATTATGATGTATCACGACTATACGTCCATCAATCTTTGGATGCTTTCAGAGAAGCCTTTGAGAACGAGATCAAGAATACTGTAGAGGATGAATTTGCAGACATCATCATTCGCCTTCTTGATTTTGCAGGGAACTATCATATCCAACTTGAATATGATCCCACTGTTTACAGTGAAGAGGATATAAGCGATATCAAGGCCGAAACCATTCCTAGTATTATGTTTATCATCACCGGTTACTTGACATCTATTTTTTATTTAGAGATGTTTGATCGTGAATTTAAAAAGATATACAATACAGGTGAGGCATTGTTTGGTGTTGAAGAGCTCTGGAAACATGTCAAGCTAAAGATGGCATATAACCGTTGTAATACGTCAATCAAGAAGTATTAAAGATATCTGATCTCGATACAATTATATTTCTTTTAATCACTTGGAGATTACGACTATGAGTACAGAAATCACATGGAAGAACCTGCCGAAAGCAGGTTTCAAAAGATTAGATATGAAAAAGTGGCAAAAGGACAATGTCACTATCGAGACAAACCGAGGCTCCATCTGCGAGCGTCCGTTCATCTGCTATGTTTATACAAAGGACAACCGCTTTGTCAAGGCGATGCTTCCTGTCGAGACTGTTGAGCACTTTAATCAGTTTATGAAACTGATGAATGTCGATATCAAAATTACGGAGGATTAATTATGAATATTTTTGGAATAATGGACATTAATTTAAAACATAAAGATAAATAATTATGGAAGAGAAACAGAAAATATATATCATTGGCGTTCCCGGACGTGGCAAAGAAGTCGTTCATGCACTTCTTGACCGTGGTGCTAAAAACTTGAATTATAGCCGTGGTGAAGACCCATCTTTATTCTACTACATTACGCACAATGGAAACATTGACTGGGGAAGCCCAGAGACAGAATTTGGGCGCATCATAATGGATAACTACCATGAAATCAAGCTTCCAGAGCAGCAGTGGAAGTCCGGCGACATCTTGATTAACAAGAAAAGTCCTCGCTTGTTTGTTGTTTTCAAAGGAGTAGATTCCTTTGGGGATGGAAGGGCTCATCTCTGCGTAGACTTTGGGCTTACTTACAAAAGTGGCGAAGACTCTAGTTTTAAAATGGATCGATTCCGTCTTGCCTCGCAAGAAGAGACAGCCGTTTTTTACCGTCTGCTGAATGAGGAAGGCATAGACTGGGATGCAAAAAAGAAGCAGATTGTCCTTCGGCGGTGGATGCCAAAAGCAGGCGAGAGGTTCTATTACGTTGACGAAACAGGAGATGCAGTCTCGGAAGAATGGGATGAAAGAGATCCGGTATTTGTAGACTTACTCTTAATAGGCAACTGCTTCCGCACCCGTGAAGAGGCCGAGACAATGGCCGAGAAGTTCAGAGTACTACTGAAGGCACACGAAACCATGATTAAGTCAATTTCTAAACTTCCCGAAGAAAAGGAAGGAGGTGAATTATGATTATAAAAACAGAAAAACCAGTTTGGCTATCAAGAGAACGGAAATCATATATGTACGAATGGAACCTACCTTTCATACCACAATACCAAAGCTATGAACGTTCATGGCAGTATTCACCCCCACATCGTAGATGCTCCTCATATGTTCCCACGAGGGTATAAAAAGGTTGTTTTCCATCTTGGCTATCATCGAAACGCACCTTCTATGATATTTCACGTCAAGACCATCTGCTTTGGTAAAGGCAATCCGGAATGGGGAGCACCAACAGATCAAGAAGTTTTCATCATCAAATTGGGCGAACGTATAATATAATCATGGAAGAGTTACACTAGTGTTTAGAAATAATAATTAACTATGACACGAAAAGATAACATAGAAAGAGATGCGGAAATCAGTAAAGCAGCCTTAGTTTTTGAGGTAAATGACTTCGTTGGAGGACTTCTCCGTGATTGCTTTGAAGCGGGTGCACACGGAAAGAGCTACTGGAGTTGACCAACTATATTGAGAAATTAGAATCAACTTTATTCAAGTAATAATTAAAAGAATGTAATAATGATGGATTGGGATTATGAAGAATTGGCATGTTATCTTTGTGGTTTAGACTATGATCAGGTCTGTGAAGAAGGCGATGAATGGTCAACCATCACTGATGCATTGGAAGACAAGTTTGGTATTGACTTTGAAACTTTTGAAGATATTGCCAGTGCGTTGATTGATTATACACCAATAGTCAACAGCGGACTAACGCAAACTCCTTTCCATGGTTTTGCTGTAAAGGAAGGTGATAACTTATATAGACTTGTTGTAAAGAAAGAAGTGAAATAACAATTAAACCACTATGATAGTATGTATTGCAGAAAAACCCAGCGTTGGTAAAGAGATTGCCAAAATACTGGGTGCCAATACCGTCCATAAAGGATATATGGAAGGTAATGGCTATCAGGTGACATGGGCTTATGGTCATTTGTGTCGCCAGTTGGAGCCAGATGAATATTATCCGCAATGGAAGTTCTGGAAGATCTCTTCACTTCCTATGTTCCCTCCGGAGTACAAGATAGCAGCAGCTAAGGATAAAGGAGTAAAAGAGCAACTTGATATTATCAAGAAGCTCTTTAATAGAGCTACTAAAATTGTCAACTGCGGTGATGCCGGTCAGGAAGGAGAAGTTATTCAACGTTGGATCCAGCAGCTAGTCGGGGTACATTGTCCCGTTGATCGCCTTTGGATCAGTTCTCTTACTGATGAAGCCATAAGAAATGGCTTCCAACAGCTTCATCCACAAAGTGACTATGACAATCTCTACGAGGCAGGATTTGCTCGGTCTTGTGGAGACTGGCTGCTCGGTATGAATTGTACTCGTCTGTACTCCTGTAAATATGGCAAGCCGGGTCAGCCTCTTTCTATCGGACGAGTTCAAACGCCAACTCTGGCTATGATAGTCAAGCGAGACGAAGAGATTGCCAACTTTGTTCCCAAGCCTTACTGGATTCTACAGACACGGTATAAAGGTGCTATCTTTACCAGCGAAAGAGGACGGCTTGATGATGAGAGCACAGGTGATAATATTGTTCGCTCTATAATAGGACATGAATTGTATATCGACGGAGTAGAGATGAAGAAGCGACAGGAACTTCCCCCACAGCTCTATGACCTTACATCATTACAGGTTGACTGTAATAAGAAGTATGGGTATAGTGCCGACTTAACATTGAAGACTCTCCAAAATCTCTACGAGAAGAAACTTACTACATATCCCAGAGTTGATACTAAGTACCTTACCCATGATATTTATGGCAAATGTCCCCAGATACTCGCAGAGCTCAGCGGAGACTATGTATCATACGTCTCCCCACTACAAGGTAAGGTTCTTCCGAAAAGTTCACGTGTCTTCGACGACAGTAAGGTAACAGATCACCATGCTCTCATGCCTACAGGAGAGAAGCCCGGTTCTACGCTATCCATAGAGGAGAAGAATGTCTATGATTTGATAGTTCGTCGATTTATAGGCGTTTTCTATCCTCCCTGTATTATTGCACAAACTATTGTCCATGCGCATGTAGTTGCTGAAAAGTTCAAAGTTACTGGGAATGCCATCCTTGATTTTGGCTGGAAAACGGTTGTACAGAACGTGGATGAAGAAAAGGAAGGAGAAAACGGTAAAGTTAATCTTCCTGTCTTCACTTCCGGAGAGCATGGCGTTCATCAGCCTTCTCTTGTTAAGAAGATGACTACACCTCCCAAACCCTATACAGAGGCTACATTACTACAGGCGATGGAGACAGCCGGTAAGATGGTGGAAGATGAGACTTTAAGAGAGGCATTGAAAGAAAACGGTATTGGTCGACCATCTACACGAGCAGCCATCATCGAGACTTTGCTTAGACGTAAGTACGTAGAGAAGTCGAAGAAGAATCTTCTGTCTACTTCTACCGGCAGGGCTTTGATACATGTTATCAAGGCAAAGATGTTAGTGAGTCCTGAGACAACAGGCTACTGGGAGCACAAATTACGTTTAATAGAGCGTGGCCAGCTAACAAGAGATTCCTTTATGGAAGAACTGGGACAACAAGTTACTCAAATCATCGAAGATGTAAAGAATGACACAAGTGCAAAGATAGTAAGTTCTGCTCCACCGGCAATCTCGAAGCAGCCTGACCGAAAAGCAATGACCTCTTCACGCAGACGAATGAGTGGAGCGCAGCTAGTTGGGAAGACTTGCCCGGAATGTGGAGTAGGGCGTATCATCCGTGGAAAGTATAGCTACTTCTGTAGCAACCATAATAACGGATGTAACTTCAAGCGACCATTGTAAAACTTGAAAATCTTTAGATTTTTTAAGTCAACAATGATTCATATAGTGAACATTATTTTGTATCTTTGTATAACAAAAGATACATTATGACGAAATTCACAAAATCATCATGGATGACCAGAAAGCTTAAAAGTCATCTCAGTATAGTAGGAGAACAATTACGTTTGGCCAGATTGCGTCGTAATCTTACGATGGATCAGGTTGCAGCAAGGGCGCAATGCTCTCGACTTACTATCGCCAGGCTGGAGAAAGGAATGCCTACAGTCTCTTTAGGAGTTTTGGCACGGGTTCTAAATGGCTTACAGTTAGAGGATGATTTGCTTTTAATAGCAAAAGATGATGCCATGGGGCGTTTAGCGCAAGACTTAAAAATCAAAGAAAAAAAAAGAGCGTCAAATAAATAGTAAATAGATATGGACAAAGTTCAAGTCATTGCAGCCTTTGATTGGCTCGACAAAGAAGAAGTCATTGGAAGCCTCGGACATGATCGCATTCGAGGCACCAATGTCTTTAGCTTTGAATATGATGAAAATTGGTTAAAAGAAAACAGAGGCCTTGTTCTCTCGGAAGATTTAAAGCCTTTTACAGGGATACAATACAATATTGTTCCGGACAAACTATTTGGCTGTTTTTCGGATGCTTTACCTGATAGATGGGGGAGAAAACTAATAGATTTGAAAGCGCATCTTGAACAAAAGAAAAATGTGTCACCCTTGACGGACTGGGATTACCTTAAAGGTGTGGATGACGAGTTACGAATGGGTGCTTTTCGTTTCAAGGACGAACTGACAGGTGAGTATATAGGAATTAGCGACAAAGAAAAAGTACCGCCATTACTTTACCTTGATGATATGGTCAAAGCGGCCCATGAGATAGAAAGTAAAGACTACAAACAACTTGAACCAGAAAAGAAGTGGATTCAACGGTTATTTCAGCCCGGTACTTCAATGGGTGGCGCACGGCCTAAAGCATGCGTTAAAGACAATGGTAAAATATATCTTGCCAAGTTTCCATCAATAAAAGATGAGTACGATGTTTCCAAATGGGAATATTTTGCATCTGAAATGGGGCGAGAATGTGGCCTTAATATGGCAAATTCAAGACTTATTCCTACAGAGGATGGAAAACACATTTTCTTGACTGAAAGATTTGACCGCAACAATGAAGGCAAGAGAATACAAGTCGGATCATCTCTAAGCTTACTCGGCTTCAAAGATGGTGACGGAGAACGTACCAATAAAGGTTATTTAGATATAGTAGATTTTATAGTCTCAAATGAGGAAGACCATTTAGAGCAAGATTTGAAAGAGCTATATAGAAGAGTAGCTTTTAGCATTTGTATAGGAAATAGTGATGATCATTTCAGAAACCATTCCTTCCTACTTACTAAGAAAGGATGGCACCTTTCCCCTGCTTATGACATAAATCCGTCCCATAGCTATTCACAAGCATTAATGATAAGTGAAGACTCTAATGATTCGGATTTAAATCAACTCTATGATAATCATGAAAATTACATGATAGATGAAAAAAGTGCTTTTAACATTATAAGAGATGTAACTCGTTCTATGAAATATTGGGAATCTACTGCTCGGAAGGTAGGCATGTCGAAAAGCGAGATGGATTTATTCAAAGATCGTTTTGATTCTGGAATGGAATGGAAATACGGAAGTGGTCTTCACCGATGATAATCATTTAATGATATAACAAAAAAAAGTTATAATAGTTTGGATTGTTAGACAAAACTTATTAACTTTGCATAAATTTAATGTTGAGTCCACTTTAAAAAGTGGCAATTTAAAATTTTATATGTGGCCGAGACCGGT
>ERZ1023830.163-NODE-163-length-21521-cov-57.043464_pt1 | contig 21521 bp, 15 predicted proteins | sample MGYA00380381_ERZ1023830 | MGnify/ENA primary metagenome ERZ1023830 (study PRJEB33179, sample SAMN07449067) | human gut metagenome | biome: Human-gut; feature: Human associated habitat; material: Faeces | host: Homo sapiens | place: India:Kasaragod | collected... | reverse complement strand
AAGCTTTATTAATGATTGAAAGGTATTTTAGTCATAACATCACCACACAGAAAATCTTATGCAAACGATTACAAAGAAGAAAAACCGTTGTACAGAAGAAGAAAAAAGAGATGAAAACAGACCAAAGGAAGAACTCCTCGGCTGTTGCCATCTCTTCAAGATTGTATAGTATTCTACTAATTTCTATCAGCTACATACTGTTAAGTCTTATTCGTCCCAAAGACTCTTGGACTTTGACCAAAGAATCTCGTCTGATTCACTAAAGTCCCATGCGCCTTTGGCCATACCGATGTTGCCACCACCGGCATCTTCACCTTTATTAATTGAAGGATCCACGATTCCTTTCTCCGATCCCATGACGATATTCGACAGCTCAAGCTTTATATAGGTTGTTTCCGGTTGTATATATTTCATAGTTTTCTCTGTTATTTTACAATGACTTTCTTACCGTTGTGGATATAGATGCCGGCACGTGTCGGCTTGTCCAAACGGATACCTTGCAGCGTGTAGTAGCCTTCCTTGTCAACAATCTGATTGGTGATAGCATGGATGCCCGTGATGGTCTCATCTTCACTGCCCTCAAAGAAGAGGTTGACCTGATATTCCTTGGCACCAAAGACGGTCTTGTCGTCTGTGCTGACTCCTTCCACACGCTCATAGGCAGCCTCGTCAGAAGGATTGAGGGTTGTAGCGCCAACAGCCTCGCCCGTCAGCGAGAGATAAGCACGCTCCGTAACACTCTTGCCTGTCTTGGAACGGAGGAAGCCAAGTTTATAGGAGCCATCACTCTGCTTCACCCAAGAGAAGAGGTACTGACGGCTGGTGACAGGATCACCGGTATTCGTGGATGTCTCAGGAGTCGTCATATTAATCTTTTGATTAGGCAAATAGACAGCCTTGAGCAGATTACTCCCGTTGTCGACAGTCTGTCCGAGTTTCTCTATCATCGGGCGAACAGTGATCGTGCTGACCTTATCCGTAGCTGTTGCAGAGAGAATCACGCCGCTCTTGGCGGGTATGTATTGCTTGCTGCTGGTCTTGTAGTTGTCGCTCTGATCGCGCAGGGTCACCTTGTTGGCATTCATATCATAGCTGATGATGTCATAGACCTTCACGTCTGTGCCGTTGACGATCTCCAAAGGATAGTTGCAGGCGAAAGAGGTGTAGCCATTGCCGTCGCTGCCATAGTTGAAGAGCTTCACGGGGCGGGTGACGGTATAGAACGGTGCAGCCTTACCCGCCATCTGCTGATTGAAAGGATTGGTAGCTGAGACACGGATCTCAGTCTCGTAGATGTCTCCTTTATTAAGTCCAGGCATGGTGAAGGTGATGTCCTGACCGACAGAAAGACCACTCTCACCGGTATCACCCGTCGGGTTCACATCAGCAGAAAGCGTATTGCGGCTGATGTGGTTGTAGTAGCAGACATCGCCATTCTCCTTCGCAGGAGCAAAGTCTTTGTCGTTTGGAGTGACATCGTCCTCACCGAAGTTGGTCAGATACTTGTTGTTCTCGATGAAACGGAACTTCTCTCCGGCCTTCAAAGTCACAGTAGTATAATAATAGGTACCGTCGTCGCTTGGCTTCAAGGTGATGGCTTTCGTTTTATCCCAAGTGCCGCAGGTAGCGTCTTTGCTGGTATAGTTGCGTGCAGCATCTGCCGTCCAGCTCTTTCCGGAGACGACAGCAGGGCCAACGATCTGAATGGCATTACGGAAAGCAACACCATAGGTACCCGTTGTAACATTTAGTGAGAGCTCATAGGAATCATACTTCTGCTTCTGATCGTCAGTCAGCAAGGGATTGATAGACTGCATCTGATTCTTACCCATCCAAGTGTCAGTAGTTTTAAAACCTAAAAGATTAGGAGAACCAGTGAAATAGGCTGCACCCGCCGTAGTACCCTTGATATTCGAGAGGTCGTTACCAGCCTGGTAGAGCGCACCGGACAGTGTGTTGCAGTCGCGGTCGTCAAAGATCTCCGGACGCCAGACATAGTCCCAAGCACCTGCTCCCTTGTTCGTTATCCACTTATTCCAACTCTCCATATAGCGCTGGCTGCAGAACATAAAGAAAAAATTGTCGAAAGAGGCATTCACCTTCGACATGGTGATATAGTAAACCACGCTGTCCACCTCATTCTCTGCATTGCGATAGACCACCGGTGTCATCTCCTTGAACGAAGCATCTTTGCCACCCCAGAAACCGTAAGCATAGAACTTCTCGTAAGCAGCGGTAGGTTCTGATGTGCCTGACTGCTTCGTCACGATGCCAAGGGTGGTAGGGTTGCTGGTATAGGTAGCGTCGTAGACAGCACCATTGGTAAATGTCAATTCCTTAGTCTGATTAGTACCATTGCTACCACCATTATTAAACATGATCTTGGTCGGAGTACCTGCCTTACCGGAACTCATCTTCCACAGATAATAGGTAACGCCATTTGACTCTGCTGTCGTTGTCAATTGCTCACCCGGCCAAGAAGTGACAGAAGAGTACTGATTCTTATTATCATCATATACCCAGGCATACACTTTGCTCCATCCTGCTGGTTTTTTCACATAGCAGAACGTTCCGTCGTAGAAGGGAAGGCCTCCGAAAGAGGAGGAGGAAGAAGAACTGTTGTAAGTGAGGCTGTATTTGATACCACTCAAGTTGCGCCAATATTGCACACCTGGTTGACCATATCTCAGTTGCGAACCATTATTTGAACTGGTTTCATAAGTGGCACTGGAATTGGAATAAGCAAAAGTACAGGAAACAGCACTTGACTTACCTTTGGTACAAGTAAAATAATTAAATGAAGACGTAGAACCAGTTCTTAAAGACCCTTCATTTTTATAAAGCATACGGTCATGGACAGAGGCAGAACTACTGCTATTGTCCGTGCCGTTATCCATATTCTCTCCATTAGTATTAGGGCCAATAATGCCCCCACTGGACTTTATATACCAGTAGACCGTTCCGTCCGCGATGTCTTTCCATCGTGGGTCGTCATATTTCAGGCTGATCTGCCAACGGTTGTTGTCCTTGGTGTGTCTGAGGTTCTCTGCTTTATCATTGCGGTAGAGTGCAGCGACCATCGGCACCTCTACCTTCTTGTCAAAACTGCTGCTATTGGAGAAGACAACAGAATAGGTTGTCTGTCCATAAACTTCCATCGACAGAGGTGCAGCAAAGAGTGCCATTGCCATGCAAATTGCACGAATATGTGCATGAAAATGTAAATGTCTAAACTTCATTTATAGTACTAATTGATGTTTCTTATAAGTTTTTTCCCAACTTAGGTTACGTGGGGTGTTCAAGTTTATGCATTATACACGAGGGAGATAGGCTTATGTTTCCCCCGTAATGAGCGTTGCAAAGTTATTAAAAGAAATGCAAAAGTTGCACAAATCCGCAGAATAATAGAGGATAATAAAAATGCAATCGTTTACATTTTGTTAAAATAGACAAATGGATAATGCCTTGAAACAAGATTGTTTCATGAGTCATATAAGGACTTTATTTCATCCGAACCGGTATTTTCCTTGACAAAAGTACGTCCGCACGAACATGTAATCTAGAGAAGAGAAAAACAGATTTGCCACTTCTCGTGCCGATTTTTGCTTCGTGTGATGACGAAAAAGGTGGAATAAACGCTCATCTCAGCCTTTTCACGTCGTCATCTCGGTTGTTTTACACTCTCATCTCGGTAGTTTCATCGGATCAAATAGGCGTGATGACAGAAAATTCTCTAGAGAATTTTGTGAGAAATCAGTGATTTTATAACAAGGCAGGAAGGTAACAATCGTAATCTACTGATTATCTGACAATTACAAAAACAGTCAAATTTTCGCGAAAATCAGAGCAAGACAGGTGTTCGTGGAAAAGAATCGATTCTCGTGAGCGGAAAATTGTCACTTTATAAGACAAACGAGACTGACAGGCAAAAGTGCGGTAGTTTTTTTGTTATTCTTCCACGGATCTTTATAAGTGTCAAGTCATAGTTTCGTGGATTATTCTGAGATATTCTCACTGAGACTTTTTATTTCTCACAGATTTACACAGATCTACACAGATGCGTAACCATCATCGCTGATCAGCTTTGCGAGAGCTTTTCGTTTCTTGAAGCATATCACCCCCTCTCTCCTTGGAGAGGGGGTGGGGGGTGAGGCTGCTCATCTGTGAGAAACCATGCAGCGCAGAAAAAGGCAGGGCACGATTTTGTGTTCTCCTTTTTTTTAATTAAATTTGCAACATCATCATCACATGCATGAAATGAACATTCGTACCTATCTTCTCATGCCCGCCCTCGCACTGTCGCTGTGCACAGCCCGTGCGCAGAAACTCGCTGGCGGCGACATCTCTATGCTCCCCCGCTATGAGCAGGCCGGAGTCACCTACTACACCCACGACGGACAGGCAATCAGCGACCTCATCGCCTATAGCAAGCAGGTGGGCATGAACGCCATGCGCGTGCGCATCTTCGTCAACCCGAAGAAGCAGACCACCAATGGCAGTGCGCCCTATACGTGGAGTACTGACGACAACGTCTGCCAGGACATCGCATGGGTGAAAGCCCTAGGCAAGCGCATCAAGGACGCCGGCATGAAGTTCATGCTCGACATCCACTACTCTGACACCTGGGCCGACCCCGCCAAGCAGTGGACACCTGAGGAATGGAAAAGCCTCGGCGACGCGGCACTCGAACAGAAAGTTTATGACTATACCGCCGACGTTCTGACCCAACTGAAAGCCGCCGGCGCTGAGCCCGACCTCGTACAGACCGGCAACGAGATCTCCTACGGCATGCTGTGGGGAAGGCCCGAGGGGACTTTGAAGCAGTGCTGGCCCTCGTCAACAGCCAACTGGGATCGCTTTGCCAATCTGCTCAAGCAGGCTACACAGGCTGTACGCAAGACGTGTCCTCCGGCAAAGATCATCCTGCACGTGGAGCGCGTGTCCCTCACGCAGCAAAACGACAACAAAGAATATAAGGCGCTGACCAACTTCTTCAGCAAGATGAATACATACGGTATCGACTATGACGTCATCGGACTGAGCTACTATCCCTACTTCCATGGCGCACTGAGCGAACTCGACGGTGCTATCACTAAGCTGGAAACAGACTGGCCGAAGAAAGAGATCATGGTGGTGGAGATCGGATATCCCTACGCTTGGGCCGTCGGCGGAACCACCTACGACGCCACGAAGGTATGGCCCTATAGCGACGAAGGCCAAAAGCAGTTCACCAACGATCTGATCGCGATGCTCAACAAACATAGCCATGTGGACGGTCTCTTCTGGTGGTGGCCGGAGTACAACGCAAAGACAAACAGCACAAGTCTGAGCGGATGGTACAACGCCCCGCTCTTCGACAGCAACACCGGACGCGCTACCTCAGCCTTCACTGCACTGGCCAAGTACGCCACTACCTCCACGGGCATCAGTCAGCTGAACGTCAACATGTCGAAGACGACCGACGACCGCTACTACGATCTCAGTGGCCGCAGCGCCAGCCAGCCCAAGGATAGCGGCATGTATATCCATCACAAGAAAAAGATCATCGTGAGATAAGTCACATATTATGAAGATATTCTGCATTGGAATGAATTATGCCGCGCACAATAAAGAGTTGCACGGTACGTTAAAGAAACCGGATGAACCCGTGGTCTTCCTCAAGGCTGATTCCAGTCTGCTGAAGGACCATAAGCCGTTTTTCATCCCCGACCACCTGGGACGCATAGAATATGAGACCGAGGTGGTGGTGCGCATCTGTAGACTCGGCAAGACGGTGCCGGTGCGCTTTGCGCCCCGCTACTACGACGCGCTGACGGTGGGCATCGACTTCACGGCGCGCGAGTTGCAGCATAAGCTGTCGGCAGCGGGACAGCCCTGGGATCTGGCCAAGGGCTTCGACGGTGCTGCCTGTCTCGGCGAGTGGGTGCCAAAGGAGAAGTTCCGTGACCTCAGCACCCTGCGCTTTCATCTCGACATCAACGGACAGACGGTGCAGGAGGGTTGCACGGCCGACATGCTCTATAAGATCGACGAGATCATCGCCTACATCAGCCAGTACTTCACGCTGAAGACAGGCGACATCCTCTTCACGGGTACTCCCGCCGGCATAGGTCCCGTGCACATCGACGACCACCTGGAAGGATATCTCGAAGAGAGAAAGGTGATGGAGTTTAAGTGCAAATAAAAGAAGCAATGAGCCCACCCTATAATACCGATGAGTTCTATTCCTCTATGAGTTCTATAATCTCTATGTTCTCTATGACTAAACGACAAGGAAAAATGAAAGACCCCATATATCACCCTTTACCCGGCCGCTCTTTCCCTCCCCCCAGGGGGAGGGCTAGGGAGAGGGCTCGGGGGCTAGGGCTGGGAGCTAGGGCTCGTGCTTTGCCTCTTCTTCTTTTCCTCCTCTTCCTCACCCTTCCTCTCTCCGCCCAGCGTTTCTTCAACCTGACCAATGAGCAGGTGCGTATCGACAGCACGCTGCCACGGTTTACCTATACCATCGCGCTGCCGACGAACTATGGCGACTCGGTCTATACGCCGTCTATCCTCTACCCCGAATATGTGGATATGACAGAGAGCGACATCGAGGCCTATCACCGGCTGAGCAGTGCGCCACTACCGGAGCTGCCCGCCATCGGGCAGCAGGTGGTGATGAACCGCCGCCGTCCCAACCTGCAGCTGTCGTTCTGTCCACTCGTCTACCACAATGGCAGATACCAGATCCTGGCCAGCTTCATGCTACGTGTAGACGCGAAGGCCGCCATTGCGTCGGCACGGCGGATGGCTAAAGCCAACACGCTACATTCAACACGCTACAGTTCGCATTCCGTCTTGGCTTCCGGCCGATGGGTGAAGATACGCGTGTCGGCGTCGGGCATCTATCAGATCAGCAGCAGCCTCATCCGCCAGGCAGGCTTCTCCGACATCAACAAGGTGAAGATCTACGGCTATGGCGGTAACCTGCAAGACGAGGTCCTCGACGGCAACACGCTCAAGGCGCTCGACGACCTGCCAGAGGTGGAGCAGTGCATCGTCGGCGGAAAACATCTCTTCTACGCCAAAGGACCCGTGAGCTGGAGCAGCAACACGGCAGCACGGCGCACACGCAACTTCTACTCCGACTACGGCTATTACTTCCTCACGGAGAGCAACAACTCCGTGGCGTCTCTCGACTCTGCGACTTTCCTCAAGAAATACTACCCCACTGCCGACGACTATCACAGTCTCTATGAAGTCGACGGATACTCCTGGTACCACGGCGGACGCAACCTCTTCGACGGCGAGACCATCAGCAAAGGCAACACCAAACGACTCGTGCTCTCCAACCTGTCAAAGTCCAAGACCGGGAAACTCTCCGTAGCAGTGACCGCCGGACGGGCCAGTACGGCGCAGATCATGCTCAACGACTCGGTGCTCGGCACGATGAGCATCAAGCTCAGCGCTGGAGAATACAACGACTATAACAAAGGTGGGGAGAGCTACGCCACCTATGCCATCAATACGCTGCACGCCAACGATACCGTGAAAATCATGTGTACGGATGGCGGACCGCTCCGACTGGACTATGTGTCGATGGCGTGGAGCGGTCCTATGCCTAAGCCCGACCTCGCCTCCACCTTCCCCACACCCTCTCTGGTGGGCGCTATCGCCAACCAGGACCATCATGCCGACACTGCCACGGACATGGTGATCATCATCCCGTCGTCCGGTAAATACCTCGAACAGGCACAGCGGCTCGCCGACTTTCATGAGCAGCACGACAGTCTGCGCGTGCGCATAGTCAAGGCCAATGAGCTCTACAACGAGTTCAGCAGTGGAACGCCTGATGCCAACGCCTACCGCCGCTACCTGAAGATGCTCTACGACCGCGCGTCCACCGACACCGACCTGCCCCGCTATCTGCTGCTCTTCGGCCGTGGCGTGTGGGACAACCGCATGCTCACCAGCGACTGCCGTGGCCTCACCCCCGACGACTATCTGCTCTGCCACGAGAGTGAGAACTCGTTCAACGCAGTGCTCTGCTATGTCGACGACGGATTCTTCACACGACTCGACGACGGCGAAGGCGGCGATCCCATGACCAAAGACATGGACGACATCGCCGTGGGACGCTTCCCCGTGACAAGCGTAGAAGAGGCAAAGACCATGGTCGACAAGACCATCGCCTATGCCGAGAACAGTAACGCCGGCGCCTGGCAAAACGAACTGATGTTCATGGGCGACGACGGCAACAACAACCTGCACATGAACGACGAGAACGAGAACGCCGACTATATCGAGGCGCTGCACCCTGAGTTCGTTCTGAAGAAGGTGATGTGGGATGCCTATACCGAACAGGCCTCTGCCACGGGACATACCTATCCCGAGGTATCCGCCATCATCAAGCGGCAACAGCAAAACGGCGCCCTCATCATGGACTATGCCGGGCACGGCAGCGCGGGGCTCATCGCCCACGAGGGTGTGCTCAAGCTCTCCGACTTCCAGACTTTCTCCAACACCAACCTGCCACTGTGGATCACTGCCTCGTGTGACATCATGGCCTTTGACGACATAGAGGACAACATCGGCACAGCAGCCGTCGTGAATCCCAACGGCGGGGCTGTGGCTTTCTTCGGTACCACGCGTACGGTGCTCGCCTCCTACAACAAGCTCATCAACCGAGCCTTTCTCACTGCCGTGCTCAGCCGGAAAAACGGAAAAACGCTGACCCTCGGCGAGGCACAGCGACAGGCCAAGAACCAGATGATCATCACCGGACGGGACCGCACCGTCAACAAACTGCAGTACTCGCTGCTCGGCGATCCCGCGCTGAGCCTCAACCTGCCCGAACCGTGTGTCGTCATCGACTCGATCAACGGCATTCCCACCACCTCGGCGACACGGCCGAAGTTCAAGGCCGGAAACATTGCGCGCGTCACCGGACACGTCAACAAGACCAACGCCGAGAGCTTCAGCGGAGTAGCCACAGCAGTGGTCAGAGACTCGAAGGAGAAGATCGTCTGCAAGGAGAACTACAGTGCAGAGGCTGATTCTGCCTTCGTCTTCTATAGCCGCAACAAGATTCTCTACACAGGTTCCGACAGCATCCGCCAAGGACGCTTCGCCTTCACCTTCTCGGTGCCGATGGACATCAACTACAGCGACGACAGCGGACTGGTGAATGTCTACGCCGTCGACAACAAGCACACCAGCATCGCCAACGGCGTGAGCGACCACTTCTTCGTGGGTGGTTCCACGACGGCTTCCGCCGACACGATAGGCCCGAAGCTGTTCTGCTATCTCAACACGCCGGAATTCCAAAACGGTGGTACGGTAAACTGTACGCCTTATTTTGTGGCTGAGATCAGCGACACCAGTGGCATCAATGCCACGGGCAACGGCGTGGGACACGACCTGCAGCTCATCATCGACGGTGACGCCAACAAGGTCTATTCGCTCAACGACGAGTTTACCTATGACTTCGGGTCCTATACCAGCGGTAGGACGGCCTGCAGCATCCCGTCGCTCGAGCCGGGCAAGCACACACTGACCTTCCGGGCCTGGGACATCCTTAACAACTCGTCGGCAGCTACGCTCGACTTTGTGGTGGCAAAGAGCCTGCAGCCGACGATTAGTTCGGTTGGCGTGTCGAAGAATCCTGCTTACAACACCACGACATTCATCGTCAACCACGACATGGCGGGCAGTAAGGTCGACGTGTGCATCGAGGTCTTCGACATGAGCGGCCGCACGCTGTGGAAGCATACCGACACCAGTGTCACCAACTTCGGAACCTATACAAAGGACTGGGATCTGTGCGACGGTCAGGGTTGCCGCCTGCAGACCGGCGTGTATCTCTACCGTGTGCGCATGTGCGCCGACGGCAGCAGCTATGCCTCGAAGACACAGAAACTCATCGTCATTAGGCAATAATCGACATACACCCTGCGTTAATTAAGGTGTAGCTTTCTCCCCCAACCCGGGAGTCTACACCTTATTTATTATATAGCACATCCATCAGAATGACAAGAATAGCACGTATCACGCTGGCATCTCTCTTTGCGGCCCTTCCACTATGGACCTTTGCGCAGGAAAAGCTCGACGAGTTCAACCCTGTGCAATATGCCATCATCTCACAGACCATCTCGCCCGACGCCCGGGGCACCTCTTTGGGTGACGCAGGTGCGGCAACGGATCCGGATGTCAACTCGCAACACTGGAACCCGGCTAAGTATCCGTTTACCATCAGCCGTGCCGGTGTCGCACTGAACTATACGCCTTGGCTCCGCCAACTCGTCAACGACATCGACCAGGCTTATCTCGCCGGATATTATCGCATCGGCGAGCACAGTGCCGTGTCAGGCTCTCTGCGCTATTTCTCCCTCGGTGAGGTGCAGACCAGTTCCGAGGACAACGCCATGACCGTCAATCCTTACGAGATGGCTATCGACGCTTCTTACTCGCTCATGCTCAGTGAGAAGTTCTCCATCGCCGCCACACTGCGCTGGATCTACTCCGACCTGCGCTATGACTACACCAGTGAGGACAACTCACCGGCATCGGCATTCGCCGCGGATCTCTCGGCTTACTATCAGACCTATCCCACTATCGGGTCACGCGAATGTCAGTTGGCCTTCGGTCTCAACATCTCAAATATCGGTAGTAAGATCACGTTCAGCGGTTCGGATGCCGCAGAATTCCTGCCTACCAACCTCAGACTGGGTACTTCGCTGATGGTGCCTATTGATGAATACAACAAGTTCTCCATTGCTTTGGACGCTAACAAGTTCTTGGTTCCGACACCTCCGACAATAGAACAGTACACCAAGGAGACAGGCCTTAGCGACAATCAGGGCTATGACCAGTGGGTGCATGAGCACTACAACAACACGTCGAGCATCAGCGGTATCTTCAAGAGTTTCAGTGACTCACCGGAAGGCTTCAAAGGTGAGATGAAAGAAATACAGTGGAGCATAGGTGCCGAATATACCTACAACGATAAGTTCTCGCTGCGCGCCGGTTACCATCATCAGGATCCGAGTCAGGGCAACATGAAATACTTCACCGTCGGTGCGGGTTTCAAGATGAGTGTCTTCTCGCTCGACGCTGGCTATGTCATCGCCACAGCCAAGACCAACCCGCTCGATCAGACGCTCCGCCTGTCGCTGAGCTTCGACATGGACGGTATCAAGGATCTGCTGCACCATCGCTAACTCCTATTCTATATCACAATAACATCTCAACGAAATGCAAAGCTACAATATACCTCGTGTGGGCATGGGCTACGATGTCCACCAACTCGTCGAAGGCCGCGACCTATGGCTCGGCGGTATCAAGATTGAACATAGCAAGGGACTCTTGGGGCACAGCGACGCCGACGTGCTCATCCATGCCATCTGCGACGCGCTACTCGGTGCCGCCAACCTGCGCGACATCGGCTATCACTTTCCCGACACCAGCGACGCGACGCTGAACATGGACAGTAAGATCATTCTGAAAAAGACGATGGAACTGTTGGCTGACAAGGGGTATGTCCTTGGCAACATCGACGCTACGGTATGTGCTGAGCATCCAAAACTCAACCCGCACATACCGGCTATGAAGACTTGTCTGGCCCACATCATCGGCTGTGACGAGGATCAGATCAGCATCAAGGCCACCACGACCGAGAAGCTCGGCTTCACCGGACGTGAGGAAGGCATCAGCGCCTACGCTGTGGCGCTGATCGCTAAGAAGTAACAAGGGGTAGTGCTTATGTCCCTGGAAGGGACACACTATGAATAACACTAAGTCGTCTTTTATTCACACCCATCCGGCCCCGCGTTGGAATTGTTTATCCATCATTTTACTCCCCCTCTCCTTCGGAGAGGGGTTAGGGGGTGAGGCTACTTTTCTCACGATATCTCCGCCCAGTTGATATTTGTCTTCCGCAGTTCCCGCAGGTGATTCCACAGAAGACTATTGGCGAGGAGATTGCATTCCGGGTCGGCATCGATGATCTTCTGAGCCTCATCACGCGACAGCTGTACAAGTTGTCCATCGCGCGCGATGTCCGCTATCTTCAGGTCAAAGGCGATGCCACTTTGCTGTGTACCCTCCAGATCGCCGGGTCCACGCAACTTCAAGTCAGCCTCAGCAATGCGAAAGCCGTCGTTGGTGTCGCACATGATGTCGATGCGCTTGCGCGTCTCTTCCGACAATTTATAGTTGGTCACAAGGATGCAATAGCTCTGTTTGGCACCACGTCCCACACGCCCACGTAACTGATGGAGCTGTGAGAGACCGAAGCGCTGGGCATCAAGAATAACCATCACAGAAGCGTTGGGCACGTTGACTCCCACCTCTATGACCGTTGTAGCTACTAAGATTTGCGTCTCGCCCTTGAGGAATTTCTGCATCTCCGCCTCTTTCTCTGCCGGTTTCATTCGTCCGTGCACCTTGCTGAGACGGAACTCCGGAAACACATCGCACAGCGCCTTGAAGCCATCCTCCAAGTTTTTCAGGTCCATCTTCTCGCTCTCTTCTATCAATGGGAAGACGATATACACCTGTCGGCCTTGGTGTATCTGCTGACGGATGCCCTGGTAGAGGCTCGTCATCTGGTTGTCATATTTATGAATAGTGACGATCGGCTTGCGGCCCGGCGGCAACTCGTTGATCACGCTCACGTCAAGATCGCCGTAGAGTGTCATGGCCAGCGTGCGCGGTATCGGCGTGGCGGTCATCACGAGGACATGCGGCGGGTTGTCGCTCTTTCCCCACAGCTTGGCACGCTGCGCTACGCCGAAGCGGTGCTGCTCATCGACGACGGCCAATCCAAGACGATGGAACTGCACAGTGTCCTCGATGATCGCATGCGTACCCACGAGGATGTTGACGCTGCCGTCGAGCAGTCCGCCAAGTACTTCTTTCCGTTTCTTGCCCTTGACGATGCCGGTGAGCAACTCCACGCGCACGGGCATGTCCTTCAAGAACTCGCGGATCGTGGCCAAATGCTGCTCGGCCAAGATCTCCGTAGGTGCCATGATACAAGCCTGAAAGCCATTGTCCAGCGCGATGAGCATGGCCATGAGCGCCACTAAAGTCTTGCCAGAGCCTACGTCGCCTTGCAGCAGGCGGTTCATCTGACGGCCCGAGCAGAGGTCGGCACGTATCTCGTGCATCACCCGCTTCTGTGCTCCCGTGAGCTCAAACGGCAGGTTGTCGCGATAGAAATCGTTGAACAGCGGACCAATGCGCTTGAATACATAGCCCTGATATTTCTTGCGTCGCTCCGAGGTATAGCGCAGGATGTTGAGCTGAACATAGAAGAGCTCCTCGAATTTCAGCCGCATCTGCGCCCGCTGCACGTCGTCCATCGACTGCGGATAATGGATCTTGCGCAGTGCCTCCTCGCGTCCGATGAGGTGAAGGCGGCTGATCTGCTCGGGCAGCAGCGTCTCGGGGATCGCACCTTGAGGGATACGGGTGACAAGTGCCTTGGTCATCTTTTCCAACGAGCGTGATGTCATACCCCGGTCCTTCATCTTCTCCGTAGTCATATAATAAGGTTGCATGCCCATCTCGGTGACATTGCTCTCCCCGACTTTCTCCATGTCGGGATGGGCAAACTGCCATCGCTGTTGGAAGATGGTGGGGCGCCCGAAGACGATATATTCCTGACCGATCTTATAGGTCTGGGTAACATAGCGCAAGCCGTGGAACCACACCAAGTCGACGACGCCACTGCCATCGGAGAAGTGGGCCACCACACGACGCTTCTGTCCCGGATCGGTATAGGTGTCATAGCTGAGTATCCGCCCCTTGATCTGTACGAAAGGCAATGAGCCTGCGCTCGCCACGTTGTCGAAGAGCAATGGCGACTGGAACTCCGCGATGCGATAGAACTTCGTGCGGTCTACGTATTTGTAAGGGTAATAGCCCAGCAGATCGCCCCACGTCTTGATATGGAGCTGACTGTCGAGCAGGTCCTTGCGATGAGGACCCACCCCTGGCAAATACATGATGTCCTGACTCAGTATATCTGTCATACCACCTTATTATATATATAACGCTACACGAGCTGCTCTTTGATGAGTGCCTCAGCGACGGCAAGGTCAAAGGGCGTGGTGAGCTTGATGTTCTCGCGATTGCCCTCCACCATTGCCACCTGACAGCCCATGGCCTCGATGACCGAAGCGTCGTCGGTGAAGTTCTCCTGATAGGACTGTTTAAACGCCTGCTTGGCCAGCGTGATGTCAAAGACCTGCGGGGTCTGCACCACACGATAGTCCGACCGCCGCACGTTGCGTCCGCCACCCTGTTCGTCGACATAGCGCAGCGTGTCGGTGACAGCGTAGACGGGGATGGCAGCATAGTCCTCACGCGCGGCCTCAAAGCAACGGTCGATGACCTCCTTGGCAACAAACGGACGCACACCATCGTGGATGGCCACTACGCCACACGCGTCGTCAGGCACCAAAGCCAGTCCGTTGCGCGAACTCTCGAAGCGCGTCGCACCGCCGTCGGCCAGCTGGTAAGGAATGTCAAACGCATATTGCGCACACAGCGAACGCCAATAGTCCTGCTGCTCCTTTGGCAACACGAGGATGAGGTGAAGCGACGGGTCGTAGTCATGGAAACGCTCCAGCGTGCGCATGAGCACGGGACGGCCGCCAATTGGCAGGAACTGCTTGGGCACGTCACCGCCCATGCGCGTGCCCTTGCCACCGGCGACAATGATCACATAGTTCTGTTCTGCCATCACTTCGACTCCATCAGATGAGCATACTGCATCTTCTTTTGCAACTCGTGTGTCTTCTCCTCGCCAACGAAATAGCTGAGGATGCGATAAGCATAGGGCAACGTAGCGGCAGGTCCCTCTCCCGTGATGATGTTGCCATCCTCCTGATAGAGTTCTGCCGTATAGGTGGCCCCGATGAGATATTTCTGGAAGCCCGGTGAACAGGTAGCCCTCTTTCCATTAAGGATGCCAATGCTGCCGAGCACCATCGGAGCCGCACAGATAGCAGCCACACGCTTGCCGCTGTTGTATTGCCACAGCATTACCTGGCGTACGCCTTCGTGAGCGTTGAGGTTGGTGGAACCGGGCATACCGCCCGGAATCATCAGCAGGTCAGCGTCGCGATAGTCCTCCGGACGCGTAAACTGCATGTCCGCTTTGATAGTGACGCCATGCGAAGACTCGACAAATTCTGAACACGTCACACTCACCGTATGCACCTCTACGCCACCGCGACGAAGGATGTCAACGGGAGCCAAGGCTTCTATCTCTTCAAAGCCATTGGCAAGAAATTCATAAACTTTTGCCATGATTATTGTCCTTTTTCAATAAATTATCGTATTTTTGTAACTGAATCAAATGCAAATATACGAAAAGTTTGTCATATAGACGAACAAAGCATAATAAAGAAAGCAAAAAACAAACAGATATGCCACAGAAGCATCTACGCTTTGCCCTCTTCGGCAATGCATTCCAAGCGCGGAAGTCGGTAGCCATTCAGCATATCACCGACATCCTCAAAGCCCATGGCGCAGAGGTACTCATTGACCGACCTTACTATGAGTTTCTCGTCCGCGACCAGCATCTCGACATCTGGCACACAGATGTCTTCGACGGCGAGGATTTCACTGCAGACTTCGCCGTATCGCTCGGCGGCGACGGCACCTTCCTCAATGCGGCCAGCCGTGTGGGAGCCATAGGCATTCCTATGCTTGGCGTGAACATGGGGCGACTGGGCTTTCTCGCCGACGTGCTGCCCAACGAGGTAAGCATGGCCTTCGAGGAGATATACAATGGCACCTACAAGATTGAAAAACACTCCGTCATCCAAGCCGAAGCTGTCGGTGAGCAACTCAGCGGCTGTCCCTTCGCGCTCAACGACATCGCGCTGCTCAAGCGTGACATGGCCGCCATGATCTCAGTCAGATGCAGCATTGACGGGGAGTATCTGGTCACCTACCAGGCCGATGGTCTCATCATCTCCACGCCGACAGGCAGTACGGCATACAGTCTGAGCAACGGCGGTCCCATCATCGTGCCGTCGGCTCAAAATCTCTGTATCACACCAGTGGCGCCACACAGTCTCAATATCCGACCGATCGTCATCAACGACAACTGCGAGATTGAGCTCGACGTAGAGAGCCGTAGCCACAACTTCCTCATTGCCATAGACGGACGTTCGGAGAAGCTCACTGACAAGACCAAGGTCGTCATCCGTAAGGCTCCCTATCAAGTGAAGATCGTCAAGCAACACAATGCCCACTATTTCTCCACCCTGCGCGACAAGCTCATGTGGGGCGCTGATCAACGACAACCATGAGAATCTGATCATCTCTCCACGATGGTTCTTCCGTAAATATACGACCGTTTCTCTCTGATTATTCATAGATGAAAATACGAAATCTCTTTAATCTTCCCAAGTCCAAGTACGACACTCGTACCATCGTATGGTGGCTGTGGCAGGCATGGCGAGGCAACAGACTTCAAGCTACACTCAACGCTGTCATCGGCCTGCTCGGCGTTGTGGTATCACTGGCTCAAGTGGGAGCTGTGCAACATGCCATCGACGTGTCCACACCCGCATTGCAGGGACATGCCTGCAACCCTCACCACATCGTCATCGCTGTCGTGGTCATGGCGCTGCTCATGCTGGCCGGACTGCTCCTCACCATAGCAAGTACGTGGGTAAGTAATATCCTCGGCATCAGAGCACAGAACCGCATGCAGCAGCGAATGCTCGACCGCATCCTGCGCACCCAATGGCACGGCAGAGAGAAGTTTCACTCCGGAGATATCCTTAACCGATTGGAGTTTGACGTGAACAACGTGGTCACCTTTCTCACCGAAACGATTCCAGACTCACTCTCGGTACTTGCCATGTTCATCGGCGCCTTCTGGTATCTTTTCGCCATGGATGCCGTACTGGCTCTCATCACAATTGCCATCATTCCTGTGTTCATCGCTGCCAGTAAAATTTATGTCAGACAAATGAGACGCCTCACCCGTGAGGTGCGTACATCAGACTCTAAAGTACAAAGTCTGATGCAAGAGACCATCCAGCACCGTATGCTCATCAAGACACTCGAAAGCGAGGCCCCCATGACCGAACGGTTGGAGCAGACACAGAGCGTACTGCGACATAAGGTCGTGCGCCGCACGGTGTTCTCTGTCTTCAGCAACATCATTCTGTGGCTGGGCTTCCGCCTCGGATATCTCATTGCCTTCCTCTGGGCCGCCCTGCGCATGTCGCGCGGCTCGCTGACCTTTGGCGGTATGACTGCATTTTTACAACTCGTCGGCCGCATACAAGGACCGGCACGTAACCTAACTAAGCTCGTACCGCAAGCAGTATCTGTGTTCACTGCCGCCGAGCGACTGATGGAACTGGAGGAAGACCCACTCGAAGAGACGGGAGAGCCAGTAAGACTGGATACGCCTTGTGGCATCCGTCTTGAACATGTATACTATCAATACGAGGACAAGGAGCGCGAGATCCTTCATGATTTGAGCTATGACTTTCCACCCGCCTCATGTACAGCCATCCTCGGCGAGACGGGAGCCGGCAAGACGACGCTCATTCGCCTGATCCTGGCTCTGGTCTCTCCACAGCAGGGAAAGGCGGTCATCTACGACAAGCATCATCAGGAGGCTGCGCTCACCCCACTGACGCGCTGCAACTTCGCCTATGTACCGCAGGGCAACACGCTTCTCAGCGGTACTATCCGAGACAACCTGCGTCTGGGAAGACTGACGGCAACGGAAGAGGAAATGAAAGAAGCCCTGCACACGAGCTGCGCGGACTTTGTCTACGACTTGCCCGACGGCCTCAACACGCTCTGTAGTGAGGCCGGTGGCGGACTCTCTGAAGGTCAGGCACAGCGCATCGCCATCGCACGCGCACTGCTTCGCCGAAGCAACATCCTCGTTCTTGACGAGGCTACCTCAGCCCTCGACCCGGAGACAGAACGCCAACTGCTCAACAACATCCTCGCTGACCGCAACACCACGGTGATCTTTGTCACGCACCGCATGGCCGTCATCGACTACTGCGATCAGACGCTGAAAATAGCGAGGAGTTTGAAGTAGCCCTACAACACCTACACCACTTACAATACAAGAATATGATTCATCTTCACGATATTAACAAGACCTATTTCGGTGCTCAGCCCCTGCACGTGCTCAAAGGCATCAGCCTCGACATCGAGGAGGGCGAGTTCGTCTCCATCATGGGAGCGTCGGGCTCCGGCAAGTCTACGTTGCTCAACATCCTGGGTATCCTCGACAAGTACGACAGTGGTGAGTACATCCTCGATGGCACGCTCATCAAAAACCTCAGTGAGCGTCGCGCCGCCGAATACCGCAATCACTTCATCGGCTTCATCTTCCAAAGCTTTAACCTCATCGGCTTCAAGACGGCCGTGGAGAACGTGGAGCTCCCACTCTTCTACCAAGGTGTGTCACGACGCAAACGCCATAAGATGGCATTGGAATATCTCGAGCGCCTCGACTTGTTGCCCTGGGCCGACCACTATCCCAACGAGATGTCGGGGGGACAGAAACAGCGCGTGGCCATCGCCCGCGCTCTCATCGCGAACCCCAAGGTGATCCTCGCCGACGAGCCCACCGGTGCTCTCGACTCAAAGACGAGTGTGGAAGTGATGGAATTGCTCAAAGCTCTCAACGAGGAAGAGCACAAGACCATTGTCGTCGTCACTCACGAGAGCGGTGTGGCCAACGAGACCAATAAGATCATCCACATCAAAGACGGACTCATCGGAAAGATTGAGGAGAACTTTGACCACCACGCCTCGCCGTTCGGGATCAATGGCGTGATGAAATAGGAGCCCCCTCTTATCCCCCCCAAGTTGGGAGGAAAGCAATACCTGAAGAATAATAGATGTACTTGACATTAGATATGAACGCTTATGATTGACCTCTTAGAAGAAATATGGGCAACCGTCAGACGCAACAAGCTGCGCACGGCCTTGACAGGCTTTGCCGTGGCCTGGGGTATCTTCATGCTCATTTTCCTGCTCGGTGCCGGCAACGGACTCATCAACGCCACGGAGAGCAACTCGGGGCGCTTCCTCGACAACTCCATGTCGGTGGGTGGCGGTACGACCTCCAAGGAATACAAAGGACTAAAAGAGGGCCGACAGATACAGTTGCAGGACAAGGACATCACCAGCACCCGACAGAAGTTCTCTGCCAACGTCGACAGCATGGACGCACAGATACGCCGCGCCGGGGCCACCATCACCTACGGCGAGAACTACCTCAGCACCGAGATCGACGGCGTAGCGCCACTGCACGCGCGCATCAACAAGATAGAAATGCTCCACGGACGCTTCATCAACGACGTGGACAACAGCCAGCAGCGCAAGGTCATCGTGCTCAACGAGGATCAGGCCAAGGAACTTAACGAGCACGACCCGGCAGCTCTCGTCGGACAGTACGTGAAGATGGACAGCCTCGCCTTCCGTGTGGTGGGCATCACAAAAAGCGACCAGACCGGCATGAACGCCAATGCTTACCTTCCGTTCTCCACGCTGCGCATCATCTATCAGATGGGTGATAAAGTCGACAACATCAACTTCTCGTTCCATGGCTTACAGACCCAAGCCGACAACGAAGCTTTTGAGAAACGCTACAAGGCCACGCTCAACGCCAACCACGACGCCGCCCCCGACGACGAGGACGCCGTGTGGATATGGAACCGCTTTACGCAAGCCATGCAGATGAACATGGGTATGGGCATCATCCGCAAGGCGCTGTGGATCATCGGCCTGTTCACCCTGATGTCGGGTATCGTGGGTGTGAGCAACATCATGCTCATCACCGTCAAGGAGCGCACGCGCGAGTTTGGCATCCGCAAGGCTATCGGTGCCACACCGGCCTCCATCCTCCGCCTGATCATCACCGAGAGCGTTATTATCACCACGTTCTTTGGCTATATCGGCATGCTCTGCGGTATTGCTGCCAATGAGTATATGGATGCCACCATCGGTCACGAGCAGGTGGACGCGGGACTGTTCAAAGCGACGATGTTCCTCAACCCCACTGTAGGATTTGACGTGTGCATAGAGGCCTTGGTGGTCATGGTGGTCGCCGGTACGATTGCCGGTCTCATCCCCGCCCGCAAAGCCGCCCGCATACGACCCATAGAGGCTTTAAACAATGTTGAATGATGAATGTTGAGGATGAATTATGAGAATTGACATAGACACTTACCGCGAAATACTCGACACGCTGACACGCAACAAGAGCCGGTCGTTTCTGACAGGCTTCGGCGTGTTCTGGGGCGTGTTCATGCTCGTAGCCCTCATCGGCGGGGGCGACGGACTGAAAGACTTACTGAGCAAGAACTTCGAGGGCTTTGCCACGAACTCTGCACTCGTCTTTGCCCAACCGACGACCAAGCCCTACGACGGTTTCCGCAAGGGACGGCAGTGGAACATGGTCTACAAAGATGTGGACCGACTGAAAGCCCAGGTACCCGAACTCGACGTGGTCACGCCGATGGTAGCACGCTGGGGCAGCGTGGTCGTCTTCGGTGACAAGAAGAGTACGGCCAGCGTCAAAGGAGTAGAACCCGACTACGCCAAGGTGGAGCAACCCAGCCTCTACTATGGCCGGTATATCAACCCGATGGATATGGCGCAGCACCGCAAGGTATGCGTGCTGGGTAAGAAGATCTATAAGACGCTCTTCCCCGGCGGCGGCAATCCTTGCGGACAGCTCGTACGCATCGACTCGCTCTACTACAGTGTCGTCGGCGTGGACTACAGTTCCGGTAATATGAACATCAACGGTTCGGCCGAGGAGAGTGTCATCCTGCCCATCACGCTCATGCAACAGACCTATAATCTCGGTGACCAAGTAGACATCATCAGTCTCACAGGCCGTCCCGGCGTGGTGCTCAGTAAGCTCAGCAGCCGCATCCGTGGCATTATTGCCCGCGAGCACCATGTCGACCCCACGGACGAGAAAGGCATCACCGTGTTCAACACCGAAGTGCTCTTCGGCATGGTCGACAGTCTGTTCAAAGGTGTGAACTATCTGGTATGGCTCGTAGGCATCGGCACGTTGCTGGCCGGAGCCATCGGCGTATCAAACATCATGATGGTGACGGTGCGTGAGCGCACCGTCGAAATCGGCATCCGGCGCGCCATCGGCGCCACACCACGTTTGATACTCTCGCAGATCATCACAGAGAGCATTGTGCTGACCATCGTAGCCGGCATGAGCGGCATCCTCTTTGCCGTGGCCGTACTACAACTCTTGGAGATGGGCAACACTACTGACGGCATCGTGCAGGCTCATTTCCAAGTGGGCTTTTGGACAGCCGTAGGTGCCATGGCCCTGCTCTGTGTCCTCGGCATACTGGCCGGACTGGCACCCGCCGTCCGCGCCATGAGCATCAAGCCGGTCGACGCCATGAGAGATGAATAGCACCCACAACACGTAAAACAATAAAATATATTGGTGTCCGCTAAAACTTTTAGCTTCTCTGCTGCTTTGCAAAAATAAATTA
>ERZ1023830.156-NODE-156-length-22373-cov-57.747244_pt1 | contig 22373 bp, 21 predicted proteins | sample MGYA00380381_ERZ1023830 | MGnify/ENA primary metagenome ERZ1023830 (study PRJEB33179, sample SAMN07449067) | human gut metagenome | biome: Human-gut; feature: Human associated habitat; material: Faeces | host: Homo sapiens | place: India:Kasaragod | collected... | reverse complement strand
CAGTCTTTTCCATCATTGTTGACTTTACGTGTCAACCTTATTTAAAAAAAGACACCCATCTTTATCATTCCAAGGAGATGGCAGTTAAAATGCCTCCGCTTGATAAAATCTACGAGCTCCTTGCATGTAAACCAGCTGTCAACAAGAAGGTAGTCGAACCTCTGCCCTTTCTTGATGGCATACGCCACCATCTCACGCAGTTTGGTCTGCTTGTCCATGCTGTATTCATTGACGTGTGTCTGCCCGTGGCTATCACTGGCGCGATCCTTGGAGTGTTGTTTGCCCATCTGTTCTTTTGACATACCGTGCGGCCGATCTGGATTTGTCGCCATCCTCGCCAACCACGGCGTGGTCAAGCAGGGTTTGTGTCTTGTCGTCCGTATGGGTGAGAAACAGTCCCTTGAAGCCGAGAATGCTCTTACCGAGCACGTGTTAGTGGATCCGAACCATCAACTCCATACGAGTGCTAGTCTTTGGCATGTCCGTGTCATCGGCGATTAGGCAAACGAGGAGTTTGCTCTTTTTCGTGTCTGAACGGATGGAAAGACGATCCACTATCTGATTGTTGAAGACATAGTGTATGTTGCGCCAGTCTATGCCGTCATCCTCCGTGAAACGATAAAACATGTCTTTCTCGCAGGCGAAAACTCTGCCAAGGGAGGAGACTCTGTAATGGAAGGCATCCTTGACGCTGAAGAATGGAAATAGCAATAGAAGACGGAAAACCTGTAGTACGGTGAACTTGCAGTTCTCTTTCTTGCATATTCCTATCTGACTCTCACGTATTTTTATTGAATTCATGAAGTACATAATCCTGTTCATTGCCTTGTGGCTGTCATTTTGCAGGAAAATTTCTTGTAGTTCTGAGAAAATTGATGTATTTTCGCGCATAGCTAAAGGTATTTGGTGCTTTGTTTTTTTGACACTACAAAGATACTGATTTTCCGCGACTTACGGAAGCTTTTGGCTATTTTTATGCACCTATATGTCTCGGATTATTCACTTGTGAAAGTTGAGTATTGTAACAGGTGAATGCGGGAGTGGTATTGATGCTATTCATAAAGAAGTAGATGAAAGATATGACTTATTCGACCACTTCATTAGAATTACAACTATATATACATCAGATGTGAAGTGGAACGACTATATATTTTAAATAGTGAGAGGATTATTAGCATATCGTAATCCCTTTATCAATACACAGAATAATTTGTTAACGATTGATGATAAAATGAGTAACTTAATTTCTAAATTTTATCTGCACTTTTCTTTTCTTATTGCTAAGATCTATGTGAAATGTGCACCGATGCATAAACGCGTTATACTTTTCAGCAATTTTGATGGCAAGGGGTTTGGGTGCAACCCCAAATACATTGCTATGTATATTCATGAGCACCATCTCCCCTTTGAAATGTTTTGGAAGGTAAGAGATAAGGAGATAGCCAAGACATTGCCAGACTATGTTAAGCCAATCATCAATGGTACTGCTAAGGATTTTGTTTACACTCGTCTCGCTCATTTCTACATTCATAACAGTCGAGTATTCATTGCGGATAATCGGAAGAAAGGACAATATAATATTCAAACATGGCATGCTATCTTCGGGTATAAACATGCAGAGCATGCTGCTGAAGATGAGTTACCGGTGTCATATATCCAATTAGCCAAACAGCATTCTATGAAAACTGATATATTTATTGCTGCTTCAAATTGGCATGAGTATGACTATAGGATGAATTTTTGGTATGATGGCGAGATTATGGAGTCCGGTTATCCTCGTGATGATATATATTTCTCAGAGGATAAAACTTTAAAGCATAGCATTAAAGAGCGCTTGGGTATTAGCGATGAAACGAAAGTGCTAATTTATGCTCCAACATTTCGTGATAGCGGGGATGTAACCATCTATCATATCCCAATAGAGCAAATCGTAAACTCACTCCAGCAAAGAACACATGAGAAATGGGCGGTTATAGTCAGACTTCACCCTAATGTACCTGTGAAGGTGAAAAATATGTTCAGTTACAATGACCATATCATTGAGGCTACAACTTATCCTGATCCCCAGGAACTTTTCTATGTTTCTGATCTGATGATTACTGATTATAGTAGCACATCATTTGATTTCTTGATACAGAAAAAGCCTGTGATACTTTTCGCTCCAGACTATGGCAAGAAGAATCTTCGCTCTTTGTATCCATTGTTCAAAGATATTCCTTATCCCCACTGCTACGATGTTAATGGACTATTACAAGTTATAAAGTCTTTTGATGAAAACGAGCTGGAGAATAAGATGAAAGACTTCTTGACGAGTTATAAAGGTGAAAATGGTGAGCCTTTTGTGAGCTATGATAACGGTCATGCGGCAGAGAAGATAGTAGAGCGTATCCAGCAGGTGATGGACGGAAAGATAAAAACGTTAAAGCAATTAGGAAAATAATAGTATATGGCTGTTGATATACAACAACTGAAACACAAGACCATTACCGGTATGTTTTGGGACTTCGGCCAGAAACTCTTTTCACAAGGAGTGGGATTTGTGGTCTCGATGATATTGGCTCGCCTGCTTATGCCTGCAGATTTTGGTCTGATAGCAATGACTTCTATTTTCCTGGCTGTTGCCAATATCTTCGCAGATAGTGGACTTGGTACATCGCTTGTTCAGAAAGAAGATGTTGACCATTTAGACTACAATACTGTATTCTTTACAGGGCTTGCCTTGTCAGGCTTCCTCTATGCCATCTTGTTTTTTTCTGCTCCATTAGTAGGAGACTTATACCACAATGCCACTATCGTGCCGGTTCTTAGGGTAATGGGTTTAGGTCTATTCCTGTCTTCACTCAATTCTGTGCAAAGTGCTTCCGTATTCCGTAAACTGGATTATAAGAAGTTTTTCAAAGTAACATTAGTCGGAATCGTTGTCTCTGCCTTAGTTGGTGTTGGCATGGCATATTATGGTTTTGGGGTTTGGGCATTAGTAATTAGTGGCTTAGTGACCAATCTTGTCAATGCCTTTACGTTGAACACTATAATAAAATGGAGGCCTCGACTCGAATTCTCTTATTGCAGACTGAAGGGGCTGTGGAGTTTCGGCGCAAATCTGATGGCAACTAATTTGTTGGGAACTTTTTTCGATCAACTGAGAGGCTTTCTTATTGGTGTCAAATATAAACCGGCAGATCTTGCATTTTATAATAGAGGTAATTCTATTCCTCAAATGCTTTCCGGTAATATCCAAGGAACGTTAGACGGTGTTCTCTTCCCGGCTATATCAAGAGTTCAAGATGATAAAGGAAAAGTGAAGCAAGCTATACGACGGTCTATGATGACAAGCAGCCTGGTCATCTTTCCGTGTATGTTTCTTCTGTCTGCCCTTTCTGATAAGCTTATTGTGATTTTCTACGGAAACAAGTGGTTGATGGCTATACCCTTTATGCAGGTGATCGGTTTTAAATATTGCTTTGGAATCATCGGTGGAGCCAATCTTCAGGCTATGAAGGCGATTGGTAGGAGCGATATTATGATGAAACTTGAATTTATAAAGAAACCATTATATTTTGCCATTATTTTTGGAACCATGTTTATCAGCCCTTTGGCTATGTGTGTTGGAAATACAGTCTATGATTTAATTGGGTCAACGATCAATGCTATGCCCAACAAAAAACTCATTGGTTACAGCTATTGGGAACAGCTGAAAGACTTGGCACCTCAAATGGGGATTTCCTTGGTTATGGCATTGATAGTGTATTTATTGGGAAGGCTGAATGTTAATATTTATTTATTGACAATGCTTCAAATATCAGTCGGCATAATAATATATTATGCTTTGGCAAAACTGTTGAGGTTGGAGTGTCTGCAATATATGGAAAAGACAGCAAGTGATTTTCTAAAGTCAAGACGAGCTTAATTCATACTTGCGGATAATCTTATAACTATGCCCACATTATTACATAAAATTAGATCATATTATCAGGCAGTAGGTTTTACGGGTCTGATATCCCTCTTGTTTAGTCGGTTATTTCACCTCCCTTTCCATCCTGAAAACTATGATATGATGTATTTCATAAAGCATCATCACTTAAGCAATGGCATAAAGGATGATCTTCGTGATTGGCGAGGATTTCTCGATCTGAAGGAGACTTATACGCCTTTCATTAAGAGTTTGCCTCATTATGAATTAAAGTCTAAGGAAAAGTCAAAAATCATCTGGTGGTGCTGGCTGCAAGGGGAAGATAAGGCTCCTAAACTATGCCAAACTTGTTTGAATTCATTGAGAAGACAATTCCCGGATTATCATATTGTGGTGGTCACCGAAGACGACATCGGCAAATATGTGAATTTCCCTGATTATATCATTGAGAAGTTGCATAAAGGTATTATTTCTCGTACACATTTCTCGGATATACTCCGTACCTGTTTACTCGTTGAGCATGGTGGGGTTTGGATCGACTCTACAGTTTTGTGCACTGGTTACAACGAACCTGTGTTGGATTATCCTCTGTTCGTTTTTCAAGATTGGAAATTTGATCGTCAACAAGCAAGCGTTTGCTCTAATTGGTTCTTATCATCATGGCGGGAAGAGCCAATTTTAGAATTGATGAGGGATTTGCTGTTTGAATATTGGAAGAGAAATGATAGACTGACTAACTATTTTGTATATCATCAACTATTCCATTTGGCTACAGAATTTTATCCCGAGGAGTGGAAGGCTGTTCCACGATTCTCCAACATACCTCCTCATCTATTGCAGTTTGAGCTGTTTGATAATTATTCTGAAACGCGATTTGAGCAGATAAAACGAGGAGCTGATTTCCATAAGTTGACATACAAACATCCACTTATGCAGGCAGGAGGAAAAGACGGTTCGTTTTATAATCATTTGTTTTTAGATGACTAAAACTGCAAAGCTGTCCATTCCTCCTCTCCTTTGGCGGAAAATAAGGTGAAGACTGTACTCTAATTTCGAGTGCCCATTAATTATTACTAGTCGAGGTCAATGACCAATTGAAATAGTTACTCATCAATTTCTTCATGAGATATTCATGGATAATTGATGGCGGTTGATACAGCTTTCAAGTATTACTATTATGCCCCAAGAACCATACACAGTCAGTATTCTCGTGCCGGTATACGGCGTAGAGAAATATATTGAGCGGTGTGCCCGCTCTATCTTTGAGCAGACGTATCATGATCTTGATATTGTCTTCGTCGACGACTGTACGCCAGACAATAGTATAGAAATCCTGAAACGTGTGTTGGATGATTATCCCGAGCGTAAAGAGCAGACGAGGATCATCCGGCATGAACAAAACCGGGGATTGGCGGCAGCAAGAAACACTGCTGTGGTGGCAGCAACAGGTTTGTTCCTTACTCATGTTGACTCTGACGATTGGCTTGAACTTGATGCCGCGGAAGAGTTAGTGAAGATGCAGGTGGAGACAGGCGCGGATATTGTGACGGGACAGGCTATCAAACATAATGTTAGTTCTTGGGTAGTTATGGATAGGCCGTGCTTCTACAGAAATCAGGATTTTGTATCCGACATGTTGTCGTTCTCTATTCATCATGCACTGTGGGGAAGGCTGATAAAGAAGTCTCTTTATGTAGATAATCATATCAGGATGATGGAAGGAGCCAACTATGCGGAAGATTATCTGGCAATGTCTCAATTGGCTTATTATTCGAGGGAAAATGCTTGGCTTGCATCTGTAAGCTATCACTATAATTGCATGAACGAGCAATCATATCTCTCTACATCTTTAAAGGACTTGCACAAGCAACTTGCTTCAGCAGAGCAAGATTTTTGCAATTCTAAGGCTGTAAGTGAGTTCTTTAAAACGAAGGAACCTGCATATTACTATAGGGCTAATAAAGTGTTGGAGAAGTGTGCAAATGATTTGATGTGGCTTTATCTGCAACTGAATAAAAGGAGTCAATATAATAAGATAAAGAAAGCCTTTAAACGGTATGGTCTGTGTGTATATGGAAAGCGATCACGATTACTGAAGCAAAATTTCTATCTTTGCAGGCTTTTCATTCCTCGAGACAATCAATAGTGTTTGTATGGAAAATCATGCTACTATGAGTACAGATAAAATTTTAACGATAGTTATTCCAGCCTACAATTCAAGCAAGTATTTGGAGCGTTGCCTCGATTCCTTGATACTTGATCCGGAATATATGTTCCTAATTCAAGTATTGGTAGTGAATGATGGATCTAAGGACAATACATCTGAGATAGCACATAAATATTCAGAAAAGTACCCAGAGTCTATTTTTGTTGTTGACAAAACAAACGGAAACTATGGTTCATGTATGAATGTGGGACTTAGTATGGCTGCGGGAAAGTATTTCAAGACTCTTGATTCTGACGACTGGTATGAATCTGCAGGGTTAACAAGACTTCTAAAGGATTTGCAGACGTCAGATGCTGACCTTGTAATAAATGAATTGAAGAGGCATTTTGAATTAGGAAACAGAGAAGAAGTAAGTAGCTTCTCCACGAATCTTCATCTCAATGAGGATATATATGCTACAGATGAATTGCTCAGTTCTCCCACTGTTAGAAGTAATTATTTTGTGGCGAGTGTGGCTTTTAAAACAGATTTGCTTCGTAGAATAAATATGAAATGGCCTGAGCATGTATTCTATTCGGATACTTATTACGTCTTGAAGCCTTTACAATACGTTTCTACTGTCCGGTTGTTATCATATCCTGTCTATGTGTATGATATAGGCCGTGAGGGGCAATCAGTAAGTATCAAGAGCCTTCAGAGAAATTTCAATTCATTGTATGTTGTTGCTAAGCTGATTTTGGATGGTATGGTCTCGTTGGGGAGTAATATGAAATTCAAGACGCTAAGCTGTTATATAACTAAGCTGCATCTTCAGAACTGTTATTTGCATTTGATCATTGGAGAAAAGGCTTCTTTCTCAAAAATCAAAGAATTGGATAAATTATATAGTATTGTGGACGGGCCTGGGCGCGAGGAGATCGCCACTGAGCAGACATTTTATAAACTTCCCTATGTACGATCTTTTCAGAGCCATGGCATACATGTGAGCCCTATATTCGCAAGGGTCATCTTTAAAATCAAGAGCTTATGGCGCAAATAGCAATGATCATTCCTTACTTTGGGAAGTTTCCAGTATGGATGGATTTGTATCTCTATAGTTGCAGTACGAATCCTATTGTGGATTTCCATTTCTATACCGATTGTGAAATCCCACAGAAGGTCTATTCTAATACCATTTTTCACAAGATTTCGTTTTCTGATTATTGTGTTTTGGCATCCCGTCGTCTACAAATCAATTTCATGCCGGCTGACCCATATAAGTTGACAGATCTGAAACCGTTTTATGGATATATTCATAAGAAAGAGTTGTCAGACTATGCTTTTTGGGGCTATTCAGACATCGATTTGGTTTATAGTGACATCTGTTCATTTCTGACACCCGAGTTGCTGCACCGCTTTGATTTTATTACCACTCAGAATGATCGGCCTGCCGGTCATTTTAGCATAGTGCGTTACGATTCGAAATATACTGAATATGGGTATAAGATATCAGAATGGAAGCAGTGTATAGAATCTCAGACTCATTATTCTATGGACGAGGATCTGTTTGGTTATAAGCTTAACCCTCTTATGTATACATTCAATGAATTCTATTTTCACATCTTCAGGCATCTGCCCATCGATGAGAAGAAACTGTATGAGCGCTTTCAGCGATTGTCCCAGCCTTTCCACAAAAGAGTGTTGATGGCGGAATGCTCTTCCACGCCGACACCACAATCAGAAGATATTTGGGTATATGATACGCAAACGCATAAGATAGAATGTCCTAAGAATCAGAAAATGAATCATTCACTGTGGGGGCGCTTCTTCTATTTGCATTTTCTGTTTTTCAAGCGGAATAGGTATAAAGATGTGGCGAACTATTGGGGAAATGACTTTTATCAGATACCTTGTGGTTTCGACTTTGAACATTCCAACGCAAAGATTGAAATTAGTAATCAATTTATTCGTTTACGGAAATGACGACATATCATGTTACATGCAGCACAGATGATAATTATGTCCAGCACTGTGTTGTAATGCTGTGCTCCCTGATGGAGAATAACCAATCGATTCATATATGCGTTCATCTGTTACACCACGCTCTTTCTTCACAGAGTTTGAAAATAATTAAAGAACTCTGTAAAAGGTATGGCAACGATATTTTCTTTTATGATATTGATGATGCGACAATGCAGACATTTAATATCAGCGCTGATCATAATTTGACGGTTGCTTGTTATTATAGATTACTGTTACCTTCATTGCTCAGCCGTAATGTACATCGTGTGCTGTACTTGGATTGTGATATAGTCGTGTTGAAAAATATCCAAAATTTATTTGATCTCGATCTTGGTGACCGGCCTTTGGCCGCCGTTGCGGATGCAACGCCTGTAAGTAATCATCATAGGTTTGTGATGGGACTGGGGATCGATGATAAGGCTTTCTGTTCTGGCGTGATGATGATTAATCTCGATTATTGGCGAGATAACCACTCTCAAGAGAGGATGCTAAAATATGCATCTGAGATGGGAGATAACCTAATCATGGAGGATCAGGATGTTTTGAACCATGAATTCAGAGGCAGATGGCTTAGATTGCCATACAAATATGGGAAGACACCGCTATCTGTGGCTGTACTTGACAAGAATCAAAGAATGTATGATATTGAGGAATATGTGCATGAACCCTCTATTTTGCACTACTCTGCTAAACTGAAACCATGGTTGGATGTATGGTTCCCTGATAGACATTACTATCTTGATTATCTTGCCAAATCTGGTTTTCCAAATCCTAAATTCATTGCTATAAGTTCTTCTTACAGACGAAAAATACATCTTGATAATATTCGATTCTTTGTCAATCGATATATTCATCCAATTGTGCCAAATATCATAGAGATGATATTGTTAGATGTGCTAAACATATGTAAGATAGCAGCTCATTTAGTGCGTCCGTCCTTATGGCATGAGATACTTGTTAAGCGTTGGCTGGATAAATACAAACAATAAGGTCTAAAGGCTATTAAGTTGGTAATAAATGAAAATCGTACTGATCACTCACACAACACCAGCATCAGATAATATCCGCGGTACCTCTGCACTGCCATATCATCTAATGATAGAGAGGGATAAGAATGTGAATATTGATATATTTACTTATAATATCAATCATCTATCCAAGGAAAAGATAGAGGAGGTGGAACGTGAACTGAATGTGCATATTTATCTCGTTAAACAACAGAAGTGGCTGAGGTGGATGATGCGTTTGCATTTACTCGTGTTACGTATCTTTTTAAGATTACCTTACTTGAGCTATTTGCGTCTGCCTAAGTCTGTAAGAGATGAAATAGTTGCCATGAACCCGGATGGCATCTGGGTTTACGGAGAGGAGCTCGCTCCCATGATGAGTGAGTTTCCTCAATTTCGGCGTGTGCATATCGGCCCGGATAGTGAGGCTCTGTATTATTATCGTATGCTCGGGCAGAAATTCGTTGTCAATTCTCAGAAAAGCTATTGGCGTCAGGCAATCATGTATCCCAAGTACTTGTGTCTTGAGAGGAACTATTTGGCTGACGAAAACGCAATATATTGTGTCGTGGGAGATGCTGATAAACGTTTTGTAGAACGTATGAATCCTGCTTGCCATGCTCTATTTATTCGTCATCCTCATTATAATTTTGTGGCAAATCGAATCATTCGCTTCTCTCATCCAAAGATCAAAATCTTGATTGCAGGACAGTATAACCTCTATATGAGGTCTTCTTTTGATGCTTTGTTGCCTGTTCTTTGTGCTCATAACGAACTTTCGACAGACTACACCATTACTTTTTTAGGTAAGGGATGGGATGATGTGGTAGAGAAGTTGTGTACGGCAGGGTATGAAAGTGAGAGGCTCGGCTTTGTTGATGTATATTTGGATGAAATATCTAAATATGATGTGCAGATTACTCCAATTACGATTGGTACAGGGACAAAAGGTAAAGTGCTTGATGCCCTGGCCAATGGCTTGCTGGTAATAGGCACGCCTTATGCCTTGGAGAATATAGCAGTTGAAAATGAGAAATCATGTATTGAATATAACGATCCGGAGGAAGTAATAGATACATTAAAGGATATGGCTGTGAATAGGACAAAATATGAGGAGATGGCTGCTGCTGGTCGTAGAGCTGTGCTCACTGAGCACGGAAGAAGTAAGCAGGCTGCTGAATTCTTTGGATTGTTTTCTAAGAGAATGAGCTAATCAGACAAATAAAGAAACATAATGTTTGAATCGTTTAATCATCTTGGTCAACTGTTAAATACTGTTATTTGCGGCTTGTTGGCTTAAAAATATCGTTAACAAGTGATGACACGCGAAGAAAGTAAGATGATGCAGGGACTCGGAATACTCGTGATGATTTTCTTTCATCTGTTCGAGCCTCACATGAATCCCGAGTTTGCCAATACCGTTATCGGCAATATGGGCAGGGCTGCCAATCCTGTACCGTTTTATTGCTTGCTGAGTGGCTATGGGCTCTATATCGTTCATAGCCATGGCAAAGACAAGCACAGGTGGACAAGATGCTTTAAGCTATATATGACATATTGGTTGATAACCGCAGTTTTTGTTTGCCTTAGCCTGGTGATGGGTGATAAACGATGCGAGATAACAGTGCCAATTTTGTTGTCTAATATGCTGGACTGGAAAGCAGAGTATTATTTGCCGGCGTGGTTTATCTTGCCCTATTGCATTTTGTCATTGTCATCATACTGGATCTTCAAAGTTGGTGACAAGATGAATGTTTGGTTAGCCCTGGCAGTGTCTTATGGCATATTTGTGGCTTCTTCACGGCTGAATGCTTATCCATGGTTCAGATTGAATCTTTTTCAAACATTCTATATCTTCTTTCCCTTTGCGCTGGGAGGAGTAATGGCTAAGACTTGCTTTGTGGAAAGATGTAGCGAGATGCTGAGAAACATCCCTTTGGCGGTGGTGGTAGGCATATTGGCAGCCTTAATCGCTCTTCGATATTTTGCCTATACAGGTGCCGTTATTTCTTTCTTCTGGGCTGCTGTCATTATTATCTCCGTGAATCTTATTCGCCGAACTGGGGGGAGCAGAGTGTTGTTGATACTTGGCCATCACAATCTGAACATGTGGATGATACATGGGTGGATGTGTTTATATCTCTTCCGTCCACTCGTCAATAAGATGGGCAGCCCTTTATGGATGTTTTTGGTGACGGTGTGCGTCAGCTTACTCTTGTCTATGGCGTTCAATGGTGCGGCAAGGACCTTACGTATGATTAAAAGATGATTGATGAATATGGAACAAATGCAAAATAGTCGAAAACTTGTTTCTGTCGTGGTGCCCTGCTACAACGAGCAGGAGTCGCTGCCACATCTCTATGAGGCTGTTGCCGGTATTATGGATTTTATGTCACAGTACAGTTGGGAGTTGCTGCTCGTCAATGACGGCAGCCGTGACCAGACCATGGCAATGATCAAAGAGTTGGCGGAGAAGGACGGTAGGGTGAGCTATGTCAATCTGTCGCGCAACTTCGGAAAGGAAAATGCGATGTTAGCCGGTTTTGACTATGTGCAGGGCGACTGCATGATCTTGATGGATGCCGACTTGCAGGATCCGCCTTCTCTGATCCCGGAGATGCTACAGTATTGGGAGGAAGGCTACGAGGATGTGTATGCCCGGCGGCGTGACCGCGGTAAGGAGAGTTGGTTGAGGAAGCAGCTCTCGCTGGCCTTTTATTGGTTGCTGGACAAGAGTACGCGGTTTGAGGTGCTGAAAAATGTCGGTGACTTCCGTCTGTTGGACCGTAAGTGCATAGAGGCGTTGAAACGGATGCGGGAGAGTGAGCGGTATACCAAAGGACTGTTTTGCTGGATTGGCTACCGCAAGAAAGAAATACTTTTTGACCGTGGTGACCGTGAGTACGGACAGTCGCACTGGAACTTCTTTCAGTTGGCGGGCCTCGCTATCGAGGGCCTAACCTCTTTCACTGTTTCTCCATTGCGCTGGGCTACGTACTTGGGGTTTGTCATCGGCTTAGGTGCTTTGGCCTATCTGCTGTGGACGCTCGTCAAGGTGACGATATGGGGCGATCCTGTGGCGGGCTTCCCCACGCTAATCTCTGTGATTCTGTTCTTGGGTGCTTCCCAGCTTATCGCCATAGGTATCCTTGGAGAGTATCTCGGTAAGATCTTCAACGAGAGCAAGGGCCGTCCGGTGTACCTCGTGGAAGAGTACAAGCGGGGGAATGTAGGAAAATGCGATCCTTTAGATTCTGCTACTAAAGGGGTGAAAGAAATTAGGTAAAAAGCAAAAAAATGGTAACTTTGCAGTTGGAAAAATTTGGTGTGCAGCGTCATTGACGAAAAGAACATGAAACAATAAGTTGCGCATGATAGATACAAAACAGATATTCAGAATTAAAAGCAAGCGAACAGTATAAGATGAAGATGAGTTGCCGACAGTTGGATTTGCTTTCAGCATCGTGGATAGCGATGGGCGTCGTTATCTTTTTACTCGGTTGGTGTCAATGGTACTTCTCATTGCCATTGACCGCTCTTATTGTGTACTGCCTTTATCGTCAGTGGAGACGTGGAAGCAAAGATAACCTTGTCATCAGCACGCGCCAGTTGTGGCTGTCGGTCATCGTCTGTCTCGTGTTGATGTGGCTGTGCGGCATTGGCGGATATATGGTTCAGTCGGCCGACAACTATTGGCGCAATGCGATGTTCCGCGACTTGGTCAACTATTCGTGGCCGGTATATGATGTGCAGACTGGATTGACGAAGAGTTATTATTTAGCTTTCTGGATGTTTCCAGCTCTGGTTGCAAAAGTTTTTCATTCTATGGAGGCTGGTTTCTTCATGCAGTTGGTATGGTTGAGCGCAGGTTTAGAACTTCTGTTTTTGCAGATCTGTCGGTGGATGGGCAAGGTGAGAGTATCTTATCTTTTCTTCTTTTACCTGTTCTCTGGAATGAAGATAGTGGAGTGCCTGCTCTATTTTCCTGTCGTTGACAGCAGTCATACGATTTCGGAAATTGTGAATATCGTTTTCACTAACGGTACGCCGGGCGTTTTCCATGCCGGTCCGATGGTGCAGTTTCTCTATGATCCTTTCAACCAGACTGTCGCATTGTTCTTGGGTATGATGCTGATGATTCAAGACACCAAGAGTCTGATGCTGCCCTTTTACTATGTGCTCTTGTTGCTCTATGCACCACTGCCTTTGGTCGGTTTGGCTCCGATTATGGTCTACTGGCTGTTACGTGGTCTGATACAACGGCCTTCAGATCAGCGATGGGGTTATGTGTTGAATGTAGAAAATGTGACGGCATTGTTGTTGCTCGTCATCTCAGCGTTGTATCTCATGTCCAACAATCAAAGCGGACATAAGGGTTTGCGTGACTTGACGGATTGGGTGCCTACGGTCTATGGCTATCTGATTTACATCTTTTTTGAGTTTGTCATCTTCATGCTGGTAGGCTATAAGGTGTGCCTTGACAAGGCTATGCTATGGATTGGCTTTGCGACAGTATGCCTGTTCGGTTGGTTTCAGATAGGTTTGCATAACGATTTCTGCTTCCGCACCAATATGCCGTTTATCTTCATCCTATGCCTACTGGTCATCAAACGCTATTATAGCAGTGATGCGCATAGCCGTATGCGTAAGGCTATTTTGGCCTTGTATCTCATAGGTGGTGTGCCTTCGGAGGTGCATCCTGCACTGCGCTGGGTCTCCTCGCTCTGTATTGTTACAGGTACTGACCAAAGTGTGTTGAACCGCTATCAGCATCTGAAGGATGTGAAAACACTGTATGTGATGCAACAGAAGAAGCTGCGCAATGACGATCTCCCGTCCTCTTTCCGCTGCCGTAAGGACCAGGAGCAGTTTCGCACGGATGTAGGGACGCGTAATTCTGTCTTCTACAGATATGTTGCAAAAAACTTTTAAGTTTCCTTTGAATATAGAATATAAGATATGTTCCCCTATCTATTAGTTTTCGTTGTAGTTTTTATCTACTACTTTGCGGCCACGCCTTCGCATAAGCAGCAAAACGGGTTTCTTCTTGCGGTCATGTTATATATGGCCTTGTTTGTGGGCTTGGGCGATATGATCGGCGGTTATGACCGATATATCTATGGAGATGAGTTTGACTCTATCGCAGACGAGATGAGAGCCGGACGGCATTTGTCTCACTATTTTTATTTTGTCAACGGAAAGGAGTGGGGATATTTCTTTTGGAACGTTTTTGTATCGTTGTTCACACAAAACCGCTATATCTTCTTTTTTGTGACGACTTTAGTTGGCTATGCGCTGTTCTATAATGCCTTTAAGAAATATATTGAGGATTATCCACTAGGCATGATACTTTTTACTGGCTTATTCTATTACTTTACGATGACCTATTTGCGACAGATGCTGGCATGTGGCATCGCATGGAATGGAATCAAATATATTTGGGAGCGGAAACCGTGGCAATTCTTTGGCACAGTTTTATTGGCTTTGACTTTTCACAGCTCAGCCATTGTGTTTTTCCCGATGTATTTTATACCTTTCAAAAAATTCAGCAAGTCTCAGATTTCGTGGTTCTTGTTTTCTTGTTTACTCATAGGATTGACACCTTTGCCCTTGGCAATGGTGGCCTCCGTGGGAAGTTCCAACAATAAAGGATATGGAGATGAGATGCAAGGCTTCAGAATAGAGTATGTCATAGAAGTAGTTATGTTCATTTGGGTGTTCTTCAAAGGCTATCGATACATTTCTACAGATAGAAAGACGCTTACTATGCTTAATGGATCTTTCATTTATTGTGGCTTCTTACTCTTCTTCATGCGTTTTGGCCAGGGTGGTCGAATGAGTTGGTTCTATATGTTCTTTATCATCTACATGTTCACGATGTTGCCAAATCAGAGAAAAGCCCTATCTTGGTTAAGACCATGTGTAGTTTTGGTATGCTTTGCTTTGTGGTTCAGGTTGACATATGGTTGGAAATCTCAGAATGTACCTTATAGAACCTTCTTGACCAATGGCGAGCCGAGTGGCGATGGTAGCGTCTATACAACGTTTGAATATGATACGGGTTATACGTACGACAAATTCTATCGTAAAGCCTTCGATTTGGCAATTTTCCCCCGTCAGTAATACGTAATAAATGAGAGCCTTATGTTGATCACGGTCTTTACTCCAGCATATAATCGCGGAAATTTGCTTCCGAACCTGTATCAGAGTCTGGTAGCACAATCATGTCACGACTTTGAATGGATTGTGGTGGATGACGGTAGCACTGACCATACTATGGATGTGCTTCATAAATTGAGAGCACGTCAAGATCATCCTTTCGAGATGAGATATTTTCACAAATCCAATGGAGGCAAGCATACTGCCATTAATAAGGGCTTGCGCGAAGCGAAGGGTGAGTTGTTTTTTATAGTGGATTCTGACGACATTCTACCGTCTAATGCATTGGAGACGTTGGGGAAATATTATGGTCAAATCAAGGATGATAACTGTTTTGTCGGAGTCTGTGGCCTTATCGCACACCGCGACGGCACTGCGGTGAGCTTAGGCGTTCAGACGGTCATTGATGCAATGACAGTAGAGATGATGTACAAATATAAGACTAAAGGAGACCTTGCGGAGGCCTATAAGACATCGATGATGCGACAGTGTCCTTTCCCAGAAATACCAGGAGAATACTTTTGCCCGGAAGTGCTTGAATGGAATAGGCTCACTCGCAATAGAAAGGTGAGGTTCTTTCCGGAGACTATCTACTATCGGGATTATCTTGAAGGAGGCCTAACTGACAATATTGTGCGTATCAGGATGCAAAGCCCGGTGACCAGCATGATGACTTACCAAGAATTGACGCTGCGGAAGATACCATTTATCTATAAATTGCGAAATGCAATCAACTATTGGCGATTCAGATATTGCTACGATCCGAAGCACTCTTCGGTGGTGCCTTCCGAGTTGCCCCTGTTGAAGAGTTGGATGAATATTGTCCGTCCATTAGGATGGTTGATGCATTTGAGAGATAAGAGAACAGTATATGGAAAATAAGCATTTGCATGTGGCTGTGGCCTCTGACTGTAATTATGCTAAGATGGTTCCCGTGCTGCTGACATCCTTGCCCTACTAAAATTGAGAGGAGCTATTTAAAAATGAAGATTATCATTGACCCACGTGTGGAATACCGCTACTCGTCTTTCTATCGTTTGGGACTGTACAGGCTTTTTGGCCGCAACAACATCAGCTATAGCGCGGCACCATTTAAGGATCTGTCATGCGAGAACAAAGACCAGTTTGGATGTGGTTTGCAATTCATAGCAGACAATGAGGAAGGTGTCAGAAAGAAAATCTATCTTGATATCAAGGATGTGGCTCTCTTTGAGCAGGATAAATATGACTGGGCAGATGTCTATGGCAAGGTGAATATCTCAGAAGATAGCCAGAATGAGTATCATTTGGCAGACTATCCCAAGATGGTGGCTTTAGGCCCCAACTTCGGTCTTCACAATAGGAATGCGTTGGGGATGGCATGGCTGGCGTTGAAATGTTGGCTGAAGGGTAAGGCTGAGAGTTCCGTACCATGGCGGTTATATCTTCAGAGCTACTTCTATCCTTATATTCGCCGTCGTAGTCTGGAGGTGTATGAACGGTCGTGCAAGGTGAGACCCGATTATATCTTTCATGCCTCTACTCTTTGGTACAACGATTTTGCGGCATCAGATACCAACCGATTCCGTGGAGGATTCCTGAAAGCGTGTCAACGTGCAGGACTAAAAATAGAAGGCGGACTATTTTATGTCGAAGGGCAGGCTCCTCTACGTGAGATGCCAGCCTATCCTAAATATAAGGAGATCTACCGCGACTTTATTTATGACAAGCGTTTGTCTATGGATGACTACATTCAGAAGACCAAGGAAAGTGTGTTGGTCTTCAACACACCTTCGGTTTGTGGTTGTCTCGGATGGAAATTGGGCGAATACCTCTGCATGGGCAAGGCGATTGTCTCTACGCCACTCAACCGTGTGATGCCCGGAGGGGGGCTGGTGCACGGGAAGAATGTACACTTTGTGAAGACAGAAGAGGAAATATACGATGCGGTTGTGAAAATCACTACCGACGAAGCTTATAGGCATCGATTGGAAAGAGGTGCCCGCGAATATTACGAGAAGTGGTTGGCACCAGAGGTCGTGGTCAAAAGAATCCTTGACATCGCCTTTGGATGACACAAATCCTTCAAATGCATCAACCTCGGTAGTAGTAATGGAAAACGCAAGTAAAACACTGAAAGGAAATGTAGTAAGACTCGCTTCGTGCGGATCTTTCATATTCACACGAATGGCCAGGAATTAACCACGAATTAGTCATAAATTTATTTGTGAGAGATTTATCCACGAATCTTCACGAATCTACACGAATGAGGGGCGATAGATATTCGTGGAGATTTGTGTCGATTCGTGGATCAATAAAAACGTGGGCAGACCTATGCCGCGGAACTTAAAATCAGTTGGATTTATTTGCTGATAATGAACAAGTCGAAAATTTATTAGACGATTATGAAGATTCTTCAGGTGATAACAAATTTGCTGTCGGGAGGTGCTGAGACATTGGTGGTGAACCTCGTGCCAAGACTGAGAGAGTTGGGCAATGAGGTGGACGTATGCGTGTTCGACGGACGCGAGACACCGCTCATGCAGCGGCTGCGGGACGAGAACCCGGGCATCAGGATTTGGAAGTTGGGTCATGGCGTCTATAACCCGCTGTTTATCTTGAAGCTCATCCCTATCATGCAGAGGTATGACATCGTACACACGCATAACTCCTCACCGCAGCTCTTCGTGGCGATCACCTCGCTGTGCTGCCATACTCGACTGTTCACCACGGAGCATACCACGTCTAACCGAAAACGCAACTGGAAGTGGTACGCACCGATAGAGAGCTGGATGTATGGCCGTTATGAACATGTGATCTGTATATCGAAGATTGCAGAGGAGAAGTTGCGGGAGTATATGGGTGGCGACTGGCTCAAGCCGGGGTCGGCACGCTACGATCATATCTCTACGGTGAACAATGGCGTGGATGTAGAGGCTTTCCACGATGCTGAGCCTTTGCCGGACGCACATCGTGATGGTACCTTCGTCACGACGATGGTGGCCGGGTTCCGTGAAGCTAAAGACCAGGATACGCTGGTCAGGGCTCTTGCGCTGCTGCCGAAGAACTATGTCGCCTGGCTTGTCGGTGATGGTGAGCGCATGGATGAGGTGAAGGCCTTGGCGGAGCAACAGGGAGTGGGAGACCGCGTGACGTTCTGGGGATCGCGACAGGATGTGCCGCGAATACTGAAGAGCAGTGACGTGGTATGCATGTCGAGTCATTGGGAAGGACTCTCGCTGTCGAATATCGAGGGTATGAGCGTCGGCAAGCCGTTCATCGCCTCGGACGTGAACGGGCTTCGCGAGGTGACCAAGGACTATGGCCTGCTGTTCTCGGAAGGCGACGCGAAGACGCTGGCGGGACTCTTGCACAGGCTTCACGACGATGCCGGCTTCTACACGGATGTGGCAAAAAGGTGCTATGCTCGTGCCCAGCAGTTCGATATCAAGACGACGGCAGAGAAATACAATGCCGCATACCACACTTATTAAATCTACTCGATGCAAATGGGCACAATATTGGTGGGAGTAAACTCTCTCGACACGAATGCGAATGAAGAGTGATGGAAGAATAAATCCACGAATCTTCACGGATCCACACGAATGCTGATGGATATTCGTGAAGATTAGTGTAGATTCGTGGATAAATAAAAACACTAATCGACACGATTGTGGATTTATATTAGTGGAGATTAAGCAATTCGAGTTTTATGCTATATCAACAAGAATGTTACGATATTGTGGGCGCTGCAATGAAAGTTTATAATACTTTGGGTCCTGGCTTTCTTGAAGCAGTGTATCATGAGGCACTCGAGATAGAGTTTGACAAGCGCAAGATATTATTTGATGGCGAGAAGAACATCGATATCTTTTACGATGGTGTTTGTCTCAAACAAAAATATCGTCCGGATTTCTTTTGCAAGAATAAGATTATCGTGGAGATAAAGGCTCAATCACAACTCGACAAAGCCAACGTTGCTCAAGTGATTAATTACCTTCATGCGACGAAGATGAGGCTTGGCCTGCTGATCAACTTTGGTAATCCCAATGTATTAGAATGGAGGCGTATTGTCCTTTAACGTCTTTATCCTCAGATCTCTACGAATACATATGATAATCAGTGAAAAGAGTAAATCCACGAATCTTCACAAATCGTCACGAATGCGGGTGGAGAGTGATGGAAGATTTAATCCACGAATTTTCACGAATGTGGGAAGTTATTCGTGGGGGATTAGTGCAGATTCGTGGATGAATAAACCATGTATCGACATGTATGCGGGTAGTTTTCGTGGAGGTTGTGCAGATTTGTGGATTATATAGATTTAAGATGAAAAAGAAGAAACTGATAAAGGTATCTACAGTGCCCATGTCGTTGGATAGCTTCTGCCGTGGCCAGCTGCGGATGCTTAGGCAATACTACGATGTAGTGGTGGTGTCATCGCCGGAACCGGAGTTGCAGATGATAGCCGAGCGGGAGGGCGTGCGCACGATAGCCGTGGCGATGGAGCGCCATATTTCCCTGTGGAAGGATCTGCGCTCGCTGTGGCAGATGGTGCGCGTGTTCCGTAAGGAGAAGCCCTATATCGTACATTCCATGACCCCGAAGGCCGGACTCATCTCTATGATGGCTGCCTGGATATGCCGTGTGCCGGTGAGGATGCACACCTATACGGGTCTCGTGTTTCCCACGGCCACCGGACTGATGAAGCTGATTCTCATCTTCACCGACCGTATTCTCTGCTTCTGTGCCACTGACATCAACCCAGAGAGCCTTGGCGTGAAAGGGGATCTCGAGCGGTATCATATCACCCGCAAGCCCTTGCGGCTCATCGCCAACGGAAACGTGAGGGGCGTGGATATGACCTATTACGACCGTACGCCGGAGGTGATGGCCAAGGCTGGGCCGCTTCGCAAGTCCGATGTCTTCACCTTCTGCTTTGTGGGGCGTCTCGTGGGTGACAAGGGTATCAATGAACTCGTAGAGGCTTTCGACCGCCTGCATCGGGAGAATCCTGCTACACGGCTGTTGCTTGTGGGACCTTACGAGAACGCCCTCGACCCGCTGAAGGCAGAGACTGATGAGCGAATCCGAAAGGGAGATGGCATCGAGACTGTGGGCAGTCAGAAGGACCCGCGGCCTTACTATGCCACCTCCGACGCCTTAGCTTTTCCGTCCTATCGGGAAGGAATGCCCAACGTGGTGCTCGAAGCCGGTGCCTTAGGCTTGCCCTCCATTGTGACTGATATCAACGGCAGCCGCGAGATCATCCGCGAGGGCTATAACGGCGTTATCATTCCTCCACGTGATGCCGAGGCTTTGTATCAGGCCATGCATGCCTTTGTCACCGACCGAACCACTACCGAGCGCCTCGCCGCCAATGCCCGCAAGAACATCGCCGACCGCTATGAACAGCAGATGATCTGGCAGGCACTGCTGGCAGAATACAAGAGGTTAGAGAAATAAGCAGGAAATAATAGCCTACATCAAGAAAATGTAGGCAGTAAAATAACAGTGTCGCATAATAAAGAAATTCTTGTCAAATTGTTGTTTTCTGATTGGTCAAACGTTCGTTGTGCATATGGCAAACGTTCGTTGTCTATTTGGTCAAACGTTCGTTGTCCAATTGGCTGACAATCGTTTGGCCAACAACTTTGTGGCTTTTTCGTAATGATGTATAATGTATAATACGTTTAGGTACGGTGGATTACCAATCAAAAATAGTAGGATGGAAAATCCATTTGTACAGTACCAATTATATGGAAAAAGAAAAAGTTATGAGTAAGAAGGTAGTAGTATTTGGTGGAACCGGAATTTCATTAAATCGTTTCTAAGTCCATGCTTTACGAGATAGCACATACCATTCGCGGCCGTATGCCTTGGCTGTGGCAGATGACAGACCGTGTAAATTCCATGCTGTTCACTCTGCGTTATGACCAGAAAGTAAAACAAATAGAGAAGATGTGGGGCGAGGGCATCCCCTACACCATAGTTCCCCTGCGCTGCTACGACGCAGAGGAAATTAGTCACTTCTTTGCCCATCAGCCTGCGGAGGCTTTCCGCTTTTTCCGTCCTCATGGTTTTGATGTGAAGAGTATCAGACAGCTGCAAAAGAACAGGGCTTTTCTCGCCTATATGTTAGAGCAAGAAGGGACCTTGGTGGGATATTTTTTCTTGCGCAGCTTTTTCTGGGGAAAGTGCTTCCGAGGCCGTATGGTCGACATCGATTGGCGAGGCAAAGGCATCGGCACACTGATGAATTGTTTGATGAACCGTCTCGGCTATGGTTTGGGCATGCATATCTTTGAAACCGTGTCGGCAGACAACGTCGCTTCGCTCAAGTCGGCACAGGCAGCCAGTGACATACGTGTGCTCAAACGCCTGCCCAGTAATGACCTCTATATAGAAGTTTTACCCAAGAAAACGAATTTATGAAATGGATTTTTGACCGTCTTGTAGCGTTTGTAGGACTTGTTGTGCTTAGTCCTGTATTTCTGATCGTTGCTTTGCTTATCAAGTATAAGATGCCGGGCCCTGTGTTTTTTTGCCAGCGTAGGGTGGGGCAAGGAGGCCGGCTATTCACCGTGTATAAGTTCCGGTCGATGAGCGTGAGTATCCTGGCCTCGACGGTCAGCCGTGATTCGGCTACCGCTACGTCAGTCGCCGCTGCCGAGCAGAGCCGTATCACGCCCTTGGGCGAGAAGTTGCGACGCTATAAGCTCGACGAGCTCCCTGAGCTATGGAACGTGCTGCGCGGTGACATGAGCTTTGTGGGTCCCCGCCCCGATGTGCCCGGTTATGCCGACCGATTGCAGGGTGAGGATCGACTCGTGCTGAAGTTGAAGCCAGGAATTACTGGACCGGCCAGTTTGAAATACCGCAACGAAGAGGAACTACTGGCCTCGGTGTCCGAACCGAAGAAATACAATGATGAAGTCATCTATCCAGATAAGGTCAGACTCAACCTCTATTACTACCACCATCACAATTTTTTCACCGATCTGAAGATGATCTTTTGCACAGTGCTGGGACGCAGGATGATGTATGCCGGTGAGAGGATTTAACGATTAAAAGAAGCAAAAAGCTTGTTATTCTTATTATTGGTGTCCGCTAAAAATGAAAACCGCATAAAAATCCTTTCGCGATGCCG
>ERZ1023830.151-NODE-151-length-22885-cov-60.061805_pt1 | contig 22885 bp, 15 predicted proteins | sample MGYA00380381_ERZ1023830 | MGnify/ENA primary metagenome ERZ1023830 (study PRJEB33179, sample SAMN07449067) | human gut metagenome | biome: Human-gut; feature: Human associated habitat; material: Faeces | host: Homo sapiens | place: India:Kasaragod | collected... | reverse complement strand
GTTCCATTGACCGTCAGCTTACTCTGTTCTAAATTCATCGAACTCACGTTAATTACTAATTCCATTCTTCATAATCGCAGAATTGATACTTTTATCGGTATCTACATCAGAGTATGCGTGTTTCTTGTTACCAAAGTCCAAGGATATGGATCCCTTCAGATAGAAGAACTTCCCTCGGAGATTGTCAAGGCGATATTGGAATTTGCTGTAATTCCGCGTGAGCAGTGAACTGTGGGAACGATAGTCGGTAAATGGATTTTGGCAACCGGCCTGCAAGCCAATGCCCTTAAACTTGTAAGAGACCGTCAGTCCATACAATGCGGTGTTGGACCATTGCTCAAGTGTGGCATAAACGCCATGTCGGTAGGTTGTGTAATACATGCCGATATTCAGGGCGTTGATAGCATACGAAATGGATGACTTGTTATACCATTCCGTATCCGTCAGCCCATTTCTGCCGGTCACTTGATAGTGCTCAGCACCCAGCCGAGTCTTCACCAGAAAGCCATTCTTCGAATAGCTCAGTCCGATCTCCGGATTGGTGTAGTAGTAATGCCCCTCCGACAGCAACGAATGGATAAAATAGCCGTTGTCATAGCTGACAAACTCAGCATTGTTCTTCCAACTGATGAACATGTCATACATGGCATAGAACGACCATGAGCCGACATCGCAGTTGACATCCAATGTGTTGGAGACGATGGTCGTGGGCTTCAGATTGGGATTGCCCCGTCTTTTCTGAATTGTGTCGATGTCCTGCTCGATGTTGTTGTACATCGTCATTGTCGGGTAACTGTTCGTCAAGCTGCCACGATATTGTACGTAGAGGCCCGGCGTGAGCGTGTATTTCACCGTAGCCGAGACGCGTGGACTATAACGGTATTTATTCGCGTCTCCTCGAATCTTGTATATCAGTTGGCTGATACCGCCATCCAAAGACGCGAACAGCTTCGACCAGCGTTTGGAGACTCCCATTTCCAGCAAAGTCTCGGAATAGGTCAGTCCACCCTTCACCTTCGTCTGGTTGAGCTGGTAATTCATCCTTGAGTTCTCTGTGAAATTATAAAGAGCCCCCGTCAACGTCCAACTCTTGCCCATCACCTTTGTATAATTGCTCCCGAGGACCAATTTGTAGTAGTGCTCTTTCGTGAAGTTGCTATTACTGAAAGCCCCTTCCTTGAGCAGGTAGTCAAATCTGTTGTTGGAGTAATCCAAAGATCCTCTGAAACTCAGGCGCTGGCTGTCCCTTAGCTGAAACCTGCTACTGAAGGACAAATAGGGCGAATAGGAAGACTCATTGCTTGTTTCCAATGAGGTCGTGGTTCTTTCAAAAGCCCCTTGATAGCGGGTCCGATAGCCCGCACTTGTCTCCGGTCGGCGAAACAGATAGCCTAACCGCACATTGAAAGTCGTGGAATCGCCATAATAGTGAAAATTGTAGAACAGATTGCTACTCCTCTTCTTTTGACTTGAAGTGTTGGAAACAAGGTCTTTCTCCAGTTCGTCCCCATTCGGATAAACAAAATGCTCGGTTTGGTCTGCATGAGAGTCTTCGTCATGGGAATGGGACTCGGCATATGCCAGGCTATGCTCATATCTCTGCTTGTAGAATCTTACCACGCCATTGCCATCCCCCACATTCTTATTCAGTCCATGCATCCCGTTGGCCATGATGTTTCCGCCCCGATCTTTTCGCTTTGTCGTAAACTTGACAATGCAGTCATATTGAGCATATTCACCCGTCGGCATGGCGTCGTATTCCACTTTCAGAATATCGTTAGGGGATAGTGTCTTGACATCATTGGGATTCGTAACAATATGATTGTCAATAACGAAGGTCACCGCCTTTTCCCTTACGGTTGTCTCATAGGTGATCGCGTCAATGTCCAGTTGAGGAATTGCCATGTTCCTGAGCAAGTCATAGCCGTCCATAGACACTTTCTTCTGCAATGCTGTTGGAATATAGACATCATTGTTTATTTCATGAATCTTCTGACAAGATTTGACAACGACCTCATTAAGCTCCACCTTTTTCAAGGTATCTTGTTCCAAAGAGTCTATATATGCAAAATGATTATGACCAATGATGACACGCGAATGTACTGTCGTAGCATATATTTCATTATGTACAACAGCAAACAGCAACCCAAACGCAACATACCAAAGCATAAGGTTTAGAAGAGATTTTTTCATCATTTGTCTATATTAAGTTTAATCACATAAGATGACATTTTATAATGTTCTTCTAAACATCTGTTCAGATAGTCCATATCTAAACTGCCGTCTTGATATGTAGAACATAGATTATAATGCCCATTCTGAAATTTATTTTTTAGACGATATTGTGGGCATCCACCACCACAAATAGGAAAAAAGAAGCATTCTCTACACTTTGGATCATCAAACATAGTGCCATCCAAGAGGTACTTCAAAAGTAAAGATTGATTAGAAATATTTTCACTATTTATATAACCAATAATTCTATCTTCAAAGCCTACATCATTCCAACATTTATAGAATTCGCCTTGTGGCCCAATTATAAAGGTGTTAAGTTTTACAGCACAACATGACTTGTTCCTATGAATAGGGAAAAAGTTCACAGATTCTCCTTCACATTCAAGGTCAAAATAGAAATTTCTTTTTGATTGCTCTACTATGGATGGCAATTTCATTTTACCCAAAACGGAATCTTCAATTCTTAAAAATCCTGGATAGAAAGTTAATCTATCAGTATCATAAAGAGTACGCAGTTCATTTGTGACCCGATGATAATCGCGTTTGTTGTTTTCGTCTATATTTATTCTAACATGCACGTGGGTAAAAGGTAGCTCGTGTAATACAATACCTATATTACGGACTATTCTGTCATAAGTATTATGATCATTATTCGTGAATCTTTTACTGTTGTGTTGAGCACAACTTCCATCAAGAGTTATTTGCACATCGTCTAACTTGTATTCTTTAAACAAATTGCAGACTTGTCCATTAATACAATATCCATTTGAAATTAAAGACTGATGTACTATAGGCTTATCCGTCTCCGTTGTTATTTTATCTAGTATTTTTCTAATAACATTAAGGGCTAGCAATGGTTCACCCCCATACCAAATAAGATTAATCTTGTGTGCTCTCGTATTCTTGTTCACGAATGTACACAAATCATCGATTATTTTATCAGACATAATTCTGATAGGCTTGCTCTTTTCAAAGCAATAAGAGCAAGAAAAATTACAAGCTGTTGTTGGGATGATATTTAATGTAAGAGTGTCATAACTAAAACAGTTAAGTCTAGTGATAAACTTTATCTTATTATAATAATCATCCTTATTTTCTTCTTCTACTATAATTTTCTTGTCTAATAAATATTCGATTTCCCTACGAGAAAGCTCATTTACCTTACCAGTTTTGGCAAATTGTAGAATTGAATAGTATTGCTGCTTTGTCAACTCTACAAACATATTTACCTCACTATTGTACAAAAGGAATCGACCTTCTTTTGATACAAAAAGATGACTATATTTAGATAAAATCAGCATAAAATAACAATAATCTTTTTAAGTACAGACACCATAATGGTGTCCGTACCATAAACTAATGAAACTTACCCTATATTAACATAGGCCTCCTCTTTTGTGGTGTTGTTTGAATTGTTGCCTCCATTACCACAAGTGTTACAATGGTCACAATCCATATCTAAAGTCTCATTTTCAATAGCACCTCCTAGCACCATACTAAGTGATAGTTCATTCAGCATGTCACCAGATTCAATAACAGAAAAATTATTATTCTTCATAGTTAATTGATTTAGAAAAGACAAATTACCTCCTACATTCTTTTTTAGCTTTTCGGATTCCGCATACCTTTCTGTTCAGTTAGGTCTGTTATAATATTGGCCACTATTATTGCGATATTGATTAAATGCTACGCACCGAATTGTCCGTAATAGGTTGCGCTATCCAAGACTATGTTTAAAGTATAGTCCCCTTCTGAAAGAGATCCTAAGTTCAGTGTTACAATTCCATTGTTAGCAACTGATGATATTGTATACCCCACAACATTGCCTTGGGAATCACTAACGAAAACCTGAACTCCACCAGTGTACCCTTTCACATCTACAGTTATAAGCCCATTCTCATAGTCTGCAGATACACACGTTATAGACGGCATGCGCATACCTCCATGATGAGTCGTACCCTCCTTTCGGATATCAATACCAAAAGCATAGCCTGGTATAAATGTGACGAATACTAATAATAGTATAAGCAATTTCTTCATATTAAAATCGTTTTATGGTTTTCGATTGCAAAGTTAGGAACTTTAGAGATGCCTTGCAAATAAACGAGGTCTATTTCTTTAATTTTGCCATAATTGTAACATGTTGTATATTAGGTTCCTATCTTTTCCTCCCCAAATACCAGGTCTATTTCTGTAATTTTTGAGTAACTAAAAGGCTTCAATGAACGTACGCAAAGACGTCTTTTCACCACTGATTCCCACCTTAGTCTTATAGACAAACAACTTTTGCTTGATTGATTTTTCGCCAATCCCATATATCAAAGACAATGCCTTTGTGGGCATTTTAAGGCGGAGAAGCATCATCAGTCGGATGTCATCATCGCTTAGGTCGGGGAATGTGCTATGTAGTCTGGTAACGAAGTCGCCTTCGACCCCATCTACAAACAGTCTTATTTCTTCCCAGTCCTCTTCTGTTAGCGGCACGCTGTCGGTCTTGTTGCCTCGCAATTCTTGAATCTTTTGGGCAGTATCTATCCTCCTAAGAATGAAATTGCGCATTGCGGAGAGTTGAATCTCCTTGTGATGCAATTCCTCGTTGTGTATCTTTTCTTCTTGGAGCAACTTTTCTTCCTCGGTCTTTAGCTTGAATTTTGCATTTGACTTAAATTGCCGGTAAGAATGCAGAATAAATACAATTATTGTTAGGGCAAATAAGAATGTGATAGCGATAAGCCATGACATCAATCGCGCTTCTCCTTTAGCAACACCCTTCTCATATTTTGTCTTCACCAAAGAGTTATAATATTCTTGTTTACTATCCAGCTGATTGCCATACATCTGCTCCAAATAGCGGTATGCAGAATCAGCATAGTTGTATGCCTTATCATAATCGTGCGCTTTGATGGAAGCTAAGTGCCTAATGTTGAAAGCTATATATTTATATTCCGCATTATCTGTATGGATAGAGTTCAGCATTTTATTGCAGGACGACAAAGAGTCTGCATCAAGATAAGCTGTAGCAAGGTTCAAAGCCTTCGTTATGTCATAAACCGTACTGGTATTATATGAAGCTTTAGAACATTCCAAAGCTTTTTTGAAATCTTTGCGTTGTGTGGCAATAGTCGCCATGTCTTGGTAAACATCGGAAAGGACATTAGAATCTTTCAACGCATAAGCGATATTGAGAGCTTCCTTGCATATGTTCCCAGCCTGTGCAACATGATCTGCAAAAAGTAATGCGTCGCTAACATTTAGTTTGAGATAGATGATATTATTATTATATTGAGATACATCAGGCAACTTCTGATAAGTCTGCTCTGCATGCCTTGCCACTTCTACAGCCTTTCGAGGATTTGTTTGCCTTAGCACTCGAGAGTATTTCTCCAATGCCATACATTGTGTGTATCTGTCCCCATTCTTTTCAGAAACATCTGCTGCCTTCTGCAAACAGTCCATAGCCAGTTCCGTGCTGTCGTTGAGCATGTAGTATTTGCCCATGTAGTACTCGCACTTGGCATAGAGCGAGTCATCCTCTCTATTATTATATCTCTATTATTATAATAGGTGCAGGCAGTTCTTAACAAAGAGTCGTTGTCAACATCCAGTCCGCTTTTGTCCTGTGCTATTGTATAGACAAGCGCATACCGAGCCATTTCGGCTTTACTAAGTTTTTTCTGGTTGACATCATTCAGTACTGATAAAGCACTGTCCGGTGCCGTTGCCGATAATTGGTAAGCGACATCAATGACTTGGCTGTGCCTTTCCTTACAACCAGTAATTAAAAGCACAACGAATACGAATAGAAATATGATAGTCCTGTTATTCATGAATCTTAATTTTCGACAAAATTACGCAATAATAATCATTGAAGCAAATATCAAAGGTCTATTTCTTCTATTTGCGTACAACTAACATCTCGTTGATAATCAAATAGACTTCTACCATGACGGAGTTGGGTGATTTCCTGTTTCAAAGCGAAAAGAATGTCTATAAAAAAGCGATAGGACAATGATTCTTAGAAAAAAAAGTACTATATTTGCAAGGTAAGATTAAAAATAAGAGTCAAAGACTATGATGAAACCAACCATTCAGATACGCTGCAAAAACAATGGGCAGACGCTCACCGCACCCATTGGCAGCACACTTTCAGAAGTGTTTCGCGACGCAGGTATTGACATGAAATACGGACCGATCTGCGCCAAGGTCAACAACAAGGTGGAGGGTATGCACTACCGCATCTACCACAACAAGGACGTGGAGTTTCTCGACATGATCTCCGGCTCGGGCTCCCGCAACTACACCCGCTCGCTCTTCTTCGTACTCTGCAAGGCCGTCCATGACCTCTATCCACAAAGCAAGGTGGTCATTGACATCCCCGTGAGCAAGGGCTACTACGTCGATCTGACCATCTGGCATGAGGTCACCGACGACGATGTGGCGAGTATCCGCCAGCGCATGCAGCAGATCATCGACGCCAAGATGCCGATCCGCCGCTTCGAGGTGCCCACCGAGGATGCCGTCAAGATGTTTGAGGAGAAAGGCGACAAGGCCAAGTCAAAACTCTTGCGCAGCGCGGGGTCGCTCTATACGACCTATTACCAGATCGACGACTATGTCGACTACTACTATGGCTCGCTGCTGACCAACACGTCGAAGATCTATCTCTTCGGACTGGAGAAATATTTCAACGGACTGCTCCTGCGTATTCCTGACCTCAAGGACCCGGGCACGTTGCCGCAGATGACGCGGCAGGACAAGATGTTTGAAATCTTCCGCGAGCATCACCACTGGCAGGAAATCATGGGACTGCGCACTGCCGGCGACTTCAACGAGATGGTGCGCAAGGGACAGGCTACCAACCTCATCAACGTGTCGGAGGCCCTGCAGGAGAAGAAGCTCACCGAGATCGCCGACGAGATTGCCAGCCACAAGGACGTGAAACTTGTGCTGCTCGCCGGACCGTCTTCCTCCGGGAAGACCACTACCTGCAAGCGCTTGAGCATACAACTGCTGGCCAACGGCATCAAACCTCTGCAGATCTCGCTCGACGACTATTTCGTCGACCGTGAGCACACGCCCAAGGACGACAAGGGCGAATATGACTACGAGAGTATCTATGCCCTCAACCTCAAGCTCATCAACGACCAGTTCAACGCACTCTTCCGCGGCGAGGAGATAGAGTTGCCGAAGTACAACTTCCAGACGGGGCGCAGCGAGAAGAGCGGCCAAAAGCTGCGCATGCAGCCCAACAACGTCCTCGTCGTCGAAGGCATCCACGCCTTGAACCCTGAGCTCACCGCGCAAATCCCCGAAGCGCAGAAGTTCCGCGTCTATGTATCGGCGCTGACCACCATCCTGCTCGACGACCACAACTACATCCCCACGACCGACAACCGCTTATTGCGCCGCATCATCCGCGACTATAAATACCGTGGCGTCAACGCTCAGGAGACGATCCACCGCTGGCCGTCGGTGCGTGCGGGTGAGAACAAGTGGATCTTTCCCTATCAGGAGAATGCCGACGTGATGTTCAACTCGGCCATGCTCTTCGAGCTCGCCGTCATCAAGCAGCAGGCCGAGCCGCTCCTGGAGCAGGTGCCGGAAAACTGCGAGGAGTACAGCGAGGCTTACCGTCTGCATAAGTTCCTGAAGTATTTCCAGCCTATCCCCAACCGCGACATCCCTCCGACGAGCCTGCTCCGCGAGTTCTTGGGTGGCAGCTCGTTTAAATACTAATAGGCTGTAACCGTCAAAACGTCGATCTAATAATGGTCAAACGTCCGTTGGACAATAAGTCAAACATTCGTCAGCCAATTGGCTGACAATCGTTAAAACTATTGTCTAACGAACGTTTGACCAACTATCTGACGGCATTTTTCACACCAACTGATCTGTTTTCATTCTTATGGATCGGCTACCCTTCGTGTTCTCAATAGCAATGTTTCACTTACGTTTTCAACAATTCTGCATGGCTATCATGGAAATATGACAGAAAAGTAGCGGAGAAGATGTTTTGTAGAAAATATCGCAATAAAAGTGCATAAACATTTGGTTATATCGCAAAGATAACTTAACTTTGCCGAGAAATCAAAGAAACTCAGTAATACCGAACAATCTTCGAGACACAGAAGATCTTATACTATCAATAAAACACAATTGTATGGCAGAAAAAGTAGAAGTAAAAGAGTTGGAAGACGTGGTGGTCCGCTTCTCAGGCGATTCGGGTGACGGCATGCAGCTGGCCGGCAACATCTTCTCCACCGTGTCCGCTACTGTGGGCAACGGCATCTCCACTTTCCCGGACTATCCCGCTGACATCCGCGCCCCGCAAGGCTCTCTCACCGGTGTGTCGGGCTATCAGGTTCACATTGGCGAGGGCAAGGTCTATACTCCTGGCGACAAATGCGATGTGCTCGTGGCCATGAACGCCGCAGCGCTCAAGACCCAATATCAGTATGCCAAGCCACAGGCTTGTATCATCATCGACACCGACTCCTTCGGCCCCGTCGACTTGAAAAAGGCCGACTTCCACAGCGATGACTACCTCGGAGAGATGGGCATCGACCCCGACCGCGTCGTGGCCTGCCCCATCACACGCATGGTCAAGGAGTGTCTGGCCGACGAAGGTATGCCGCCAAAGGCCGTGCTGAAATGCCGTAACATGTTTGCTCTCGGGCTCGTATGCTGGCTCTTCAACCGTGACCTCACCCTCGTGGCCAACTTCCTCAAGGAAAAGTTCGCCAAGAAATCCGGAGTGGCAGAGGCTAATATCAAGGTTGTCAACGCCGGATACCACTACGGTGCCAACACCCACGCCTCCGTGCCTTCTACCTATCGCATCGAGACCAAGCACAAGCTGCCCGGCCGATATATGGACATCACGGGCAACAAAGCCACAGCTTATGGCCTCATCGCTGCCGCAGAGCGGGCCGGACTGAAACTCTATCTCGGCTCCTACCCCATCACTCCCGCCACCGACATCCTCCACGAACTGGCCAAGCACAAGAGCCTCGGCGTCATCACCGTGCAGAGCGAGGATGAGATCAGCGCTTGCTCAAGTGCCGTCGGCGCATCATTCGCCGGCGCACTGGCCGTGACCTCCACCTCCGGTCCAGGTATCTGCCTGAAGAGTGAGGCTATCAACTTGGCTGTCATTGATGAGTTGCCACTGGTCATCATTGACGTGCAGCGTGGCGGCCCCTCCACGGGATTGCCGACGAAGAGCGAGCAGACCGACCTGTTGCAGGTGCTCTACGGCCGTAACGGTGAGAGCCCGATGCCTGTCATCGCCGCCACCAGCCCCACCGACTGCTTCGACGCCGCCTATACGGCTGCGAAGATCGCACTGGAGCATCTCACGCCGGTGGTGCTTCTCACCGACGCCTTCATCGCCAACGGCTCATCGGCATGGCGCCTGCCCGACATCAAGAAGATGCCGCCTATCCACCCTCACTACGCCACACCGGAACAGAAATACAAGTATACGCCCTACCAGCGCGACCCGAAGAACCAAGTGCGCTACTGGGCCGTCCCCGGACAGGAGGGCTACACGCATATCCTCGGCGGACTGGAGAAAGACGGAGAGACCGGTGCTATCTCCACAGAACCCGAGAACCACAACAAGATGGATCACCTGCGCTTCGAGAAAGTCGCCGACATCAAGGTGCCGGACCTCGAGGTTGAAGGCGACAAGGACGACGCCGAACTGCTCATCGTTGGCTTCGGATCTACCTATGGTCATCTCTATTCGGCCATGACCGAACTGCGCAAGAAAGGCTATAAGGTAGCCTTGGCCCAGTTTAAATATGTCAACCCGCTGCCAAAGAACACGGCAGAGACGCTGCTCCGCTACCGCAAGGTCGTCGTCGCTGAGCAAAACCTCGGTCAGTTGGCAGCCCTGCTCCGCATCCGCATCAACGATTTCGTGCCCTTCCAGTACAACCAGGTCAAGGGCCAGCCCTTCGTGGTCAGTGAGCTCGTCAAGGGATTTGAGAAGATCATCGTCACGCCGGAAGAGCAGATGACCGGTCCTACCTTCGAGACCCGCGTGCTGCAGTAATCGCCCCAACAAGGTTTTTATCAGCATCATGAGCTCACCGACTCAACAAAAAATCAAGTATTATGGAAGCAAAACAAAGCACATCACCCTATACCGCCGCCGACTATAAGAAAGGGCAGCCACGCTGGTGCCCGGGGTGCGGCGACCATTCGTTCCTGGCCAGCCTGCAAAAGGCAATGGCCGAAATCGGCGTGCCTCCTTACGAAACGGCCGTCATCTCCGGCATCGGCTGCTCAAGCCGTCTGCCTTACTATGTCAACACCTACGCCATGCAGACCATCCACGGCCGTGCCGCCGCCATAGCTACGGGAGCTAAAGTTGTCAACCCCAAGCTCACCATCTGGCAGATCAGTGGTGACGGCGACGGACTGGCTATCGGCGGCAACCACTTCATCCATGCCATGCGACGCAACATCGACTTGAACATCATCCTGCTCAACAACCGCATCTACGGTTTGACCAAGGGTCAGTACTCGCCGACGTCGCCCCGTGGCTTCGTCTCGAAGTCGAGTCCCTACGGCACCGTGGAGGATCCCTTCCGCCCCGCTGAGCTCTGCTTCGGCGCCCGCGGCCGCTTCTTTGCCCGTGCCGTGGCCTCAGACGCAGCCCATACCGTGGAGATCCTCAAGGCTGCCTACCACCACAAGGGAGCTGCCGTTTGCGAGATACTGCAAAACTGCATGATCTTCAACGACGGTACCTACGACCCCATCTACACCCGTGAGGGACGCTCCAAAAATGCCATCTATGTCGAGGACGGCAAGCCCCTCATCTTCGGACCTAACAACGAATACGGACTCGTGCAGGAGGGATTCGGACTGAAAGTGGTGGAAATCGGCAAGGACGGCTACACCATCGACGACGTACTTGTCCACGACAGCCACAATCCCGACAACACCCTGCAGCTCAAACTCGCCATGATGGACAATGAACACGGCTTCCCAGTGGCCCTCGGCGTCATCCGCGACGTAGAGGCACCGACCTACGACGATGCTGTCAACCAGCAGATCGAGGACGTGAAGAAGCAAAAACCTTATCACAACTTCACCGAACTGCTCGAGACCAACGACATCTGGGAAGTGAAGTAAAAAGTCATCATTCCTCAGAATATTCTTAAATCTAAGGCAGAGGCCTCCTGTCATGGCAGGAGGCTGTTTTTATGTCTCCCTTTCAGGAAACTGTTATCAGATGCTTTGTCTGACTCATAATTCTTAATAATAGCACCTTTTAGGAAACGGATTTTTGGGTAAATGAAAGAAAAACCGTAACTTTGCATTGTAAATTCAAAGAAAATATGAAGAGATTATTTACATTTTGCTTAGCATCCCTTTTTGCTTCCTCCCTTTTTGCCATTCCGGCTCTATCGGTGTGGCGCTCCGTGCGACAAGCCGACGGCACAACCATCCGACTGAAGTTGGTAGGTGACGAACATTTCCATTACGCCGTCACTGACGATGGCATTCCCGTACTGTCTCACGACGGAAGTTATTACTATGCCCATATCCGCAGCGGACATCTTGTCGCCTCAGACGTGCTGGCTCACGCGCGTGACCAGCGTAAGGATCATGAAGAGCGCTTTGCCGCATCGCTGAATGATGTCAAGGCTCTGGATGCGCAGACGCGCAGTCAAGCGGCACAGAAGGTAGGCACACGCGCCAACGTGGTTACGGGAAAGAAAAAGGGACTGGTCATCCTCGTGCAGTTCAGCAACCAGCATTTCGCCAATCCATCGAATGTGCTGACACTCGGCTCGGGCGAGACGGATGTCAACACACTCTATAGCGACATGCTCAACAAGGACGGCTATACTGACACTAAGAGCGGTGCCATCGGCAGCGTCCACGACTACTTCCACGATCAAAGCGACGGCAAGTTTGACCTCTCCTTTGACGTCATCGGGCCCGTCACCCTCAGCCATCCATACTCTTATTACGGCGCACCATCAGGCAACGAGGCTGACGGCAATGCACCACAGATGGTGATCGATGCCTGCAATGCCATCAAAGACAAGGTCAACTTTGCCGACTATGACTGGAATGACGACGGTGAAGTGGAACAGGTCTACATTGTCTATGCCGGCGAGGGACAGGCTACCGGTGGCGACGACAACACTATCTGGCCACACAAATACTCGCTGAGCGACAGCAGACATCAACCGTTGACCTACAACGGCGTCACCATCGACACCTACGCGTGCAGCAACGAGATGATCCGCGCCACACTCAACGGCAAGGACCGTCTGTTCTACATGGGCATCGGCACCATCTGCCATGAGTTCTCCCATTGCCTGGGACTGCCCGACTTCTACGACACTGGCTACGGCGGCAATGTGGGCACGGGCAGCTACGACCTGATGTGCTCGGGAAGCTACAACGGTGGACCGGAAGCCTTGAAGAATGTTTATGGCGGGACGGGCATCGGCACGGTGCCTGCCGGATACACTTCCTATGAGAAGGCATTCATGGGATGGATCACACCGACAAAGCTCGGTGACCAGCCTCTCGACATCAAAGCCATGAAAGGACTCGCTGATGGTGGCAACGCCTATATCCTCACCAATCCCGACAACAACAACGAGTATTATCTCTTTGAGAATCGTAGTAGCAACCGATGGGACAGCGCATTGCCCGGATACGGCCTTTTGGTTCTCCACGTCGACTACGATGCACGCTCATGGGCATACAACACGGTCAACGCCGCACGCGACCAGAATCATCCGCGCATGACCATCGTGCCCGCTGACGGCGACCTCTCCGACGAGACACTCGCCAGCGACACCTATCCCACCGATCTGAATAGCCAACTCAGCGGCAACTCCACGCCCGCCCTTAGTTTCTATACGGGCTACAGCGTCCCCACTACCGCGGGACTCTCCAACATACAGACGGCTGCAGACGGCACAGTGTCATTCCACTACACCCCACTGACCACCTCGGCCGGCATTGCCTCCATCACCACTGACCACAAAGGCAAGCCACAGATCTACACACTCGTGGGTACAAAAGCTGACAACAAGACCAAAGGCGTCGTCATCATAAAGAATGCGGACGGAAACACCAAGAAAGTCATCCGGTAGAAAACGAAGGGAAGTTATACCTCCTCAAGTCACCCGGTAGAAAACGAAAGGAAGTTATATACATTCTCTCTCCACGGAAGAATAGTGGGAGATGACTACATATAAAGTTAAAGGCCAGTGCAACACTCTGTTGCGCTGGCCTTTACTATTTTTGTATTATCGGCTCTGTGAACTCCGTCACAGAACAGGCATACCTACTTTGTATGTTTTACAAAAGAGCGGAAGTTTAGTCTCTGATGGCCTTTCTGACTTCTGTCTTTTCGCTTGCATCCACGGTGCGGCGGATGATGCGTATAATTCTCTCCTACAATTCTTATGTTGCAAACATAAGTATTTCTTTTGATATACACAAACAAAAAAGAAAGAAATAATCAGCAAATGGCAATAAAATGTATTATCATTAAGTAGAAGACAAACAAAAAGAGGGTACCTCATTACAAGATACCCTCCTTCTTCCTTTATGTTATCAAGAAACAATTACTTCTCGAAAGTCTGCATATCTTTACGTGCCTTGCACAAGGAGAAGGCATGCTGAGCACTGGCACGGTTGAGATTCGGCAACTGGACGTGCTTATCCTGACCCGTCATGCCTGTGATATGAATGATACTCGGGAGATAGAACTTATTGAACTCTCCTGCAAACAATCGTCCACCATTCGACTTTAACTTGTAGACATCAATACCAAGTATATTGGCATCGAAAGGTGTGGATGGGTAGTTGGCGAACGCCATCAATAAGGCTATCCAAGCTGCATTGCCGGGATGGTTCTCAAACGATCCAGCAACATAGCTGAACTTTGTTGTGGCACCGGCGTTCATATAGGCATCCATAGACAGATACTGGGTGCAGAAGTAATTATTGTTAATAGGAGTACCATGTTTCTCCTTATACTCATCGGCAAAGTCCATGGCTGTCAAGTCCCAAATAGAAGTATACAAGCGATAGGTATTGCCATCATACTTGAACGTGCTCGTCAATTGGTCTCCCTTGACTTGGAACGACAACGTGGACTGATTGTACACCAAAGGAATACTCATGCCTGCATCAGGAAGTCGAAGATACACTTTGCTGCCAGATTGAGCAAGACTACCTGTATACTGCACGTAAAGTTCGTCAATCGACAGAGTCGAGTCTGTGAATTGCGACAAGTCGTAGCCAGTGAAGTAGAATGTCTTACCCACAAAGTCCTTGAGCTCAGCCTGACGAACCGACACGGTGTCCTGCGCGCCCTGGTTGTCGACGAAGAGGCTCAGCTGGCGCAGCTCGCCTGTGGTGTTGGCCTTGACGGTGACGAGGAAGGCCGTGTCGATCTGTTCCACCTTGGCCAGAGCGTCGTCGTTGTCGCTCAACAGCTTGGGCTCTGCGCCCACCTTGCTGAAGGGCAGCACAATTGTGGTGTCCTTGTCAGCGATGGCGTAGTCGCTCTTGCCCTTATAGGCGAACTCGCAGCCTTTTTGCGTGATGGGCACATTGGTGGAGTCGGCCCCGCTCTTGATGGTCAGCATGGCCGAGCGGCTCTCCAACTGCGGGTTGTTGACGACGTTGACAACGACAGAGTCGCCCTTCACCTCGGCCTTGGCCCAAGCAGCGTTGACCGTGGCGGTGGCCGTCTGGCCAGCAGGGGCCGTGAACTTCACACCGCCCTGGTGAGCGTCAGCATCGAAGGAGAGGTTGGAGTTGACCACTCCGACCGTGTTCTCCCTCAGATATTGCTCGCCGGCATTGTCATCGCTGCACGCCGTGAATGTGGCGGCAGCGGCGACGAGCACCATACAAATATTGAATATCTTTTTCATGTGACAAATCTTTATTTGATTTTAAACTGCTTGACCGACTCCATGCGATAAGTAGAGAAGTCGAAGAAAGAGCGGCGCACGGGATTGATGGCACGCATCTTGTACTCACGGCTACCAACCATGTTGCCAGTGCTCACGTTGCCCTTGGCAGGTGCCGAAGCGGTCTTCACCAGCACGGGGCTCGTCCAACGCTCCAGATAGCCGAGGATACCTGACGAAGTGAACGGATAAGACTCGAAGGCCTCGATGAAGATTTCCTCCACGTTCATACCTGTGGACTGCAGTGACGAGCCGTCTTGAGTGTAAAGCAAGACACCTTGGAGCGAGATATTCAAGTTTCCGTCTTCTTTGGGCTCAATGGCAAACATATCAAAGAAGTTGTCGCGATAGCTCGACCAATAGCTGCCACCACCATAGATAAACGCGTTACCGAGACTATAAGTAGCTCCACTATTGGTCGTGGCGGTACCAATAAGCTGTCCGGACTGCATGAGCAGTGTTTGGGAGCCAGAGAGATAGATCAATGGGAACTCGAGTGTTGCATACTCACCCTGAACAGTCAGATAGAGAACCTGCGAGCCGTTGGCAGCCTTTCCATAGCCGATTGTAGCCGACTCGGAACCACCCTTGAAGTTGAGCTTGTAGGAGCCGAGGAGTGCCGAGAGCTCGTACTGGATGGCACTAACCGAAGCCGTATAGTCGCCATTCTTAAAGACTATCTTGGCCTTTCGTGCCGTCTTAGTGTCAGTAGTAGCGTCAACCTTGACGGTGAGCTTGTTGCCACTCTTGCTGATATGCACCCAAGAAGCATCACACGTCACGTCGAATTGGTCAAGATGTGGAATGGTCTTGGTCACCGTCTTGCCATTATACCCTGACTGGATGTCTCCGAAGATAGAGGCAACGACGGTTGGCGAGACGGTGAACTTGCTCGTCTGCACGCCCTCTGCGCTCATCGTGAGCTTGTCGTCGTCGTAGGTGAAGTCCTGGACGCGGACGCCATTGATTGTCAGCGGCTGGTAGAGGCGCAGGCCCTTGTCGGTGAAGTTATAAGCGCTGGTAGTAAGATACTGGCCACCCTCGTAGATGTCGGCCTGGCGGTTAGTCAGGTCAGTGAAGACAATCTGATACGGCTTTCCACCGATAATGAGGTCAACTTCAGAAGGGAAGAACGAGTCGCCCATGTCGACCACCTTGGCCATATAGCTGCTTGCCGGCTCAGTGAGCTTGCGCAGGTAGAGCGTGTTACTGCTCTTCTTGCCGTGCACCTTGACAACGCCGTTGCCCACGCTATCGATGACAAACTCGAAGTCGCCCTTGTAGCCTTGATACTTGCCATTGGACGGTGTGGCGTACTTGTGCAGGAAGTTGTTGTAGGTGTCGAAGGACAGCACGGGACCGTCGTCCTCCTTCATCTTGTAGAGCGAGACAAGCTTACCATCATCAGGATTATTCTCGAATCGCACCGTGTCAGCATCCTTTGAGAAGGCAATCGTATAGGTGAAGCCACCATAGCTCTGGTTGTTCTCCGGATAATAGTCAAAGGCCCAGCCGTATGGCGCGCTGACCAGTGAGTCCTGCGTTGCTTGCAGGTATTCCTCCATGCGCTGCGAGTAAGGCTTGTCGAAGATGTCTTCCTGGTCTTTCAAGCAAGACTGCATGAGCAAGGCCGGAAGGGCAAGCAAAGTATATAATAGAATCTTATTTGTTTTCATAACCTGTAATTCTTGAACTATTTAAGACTTGTCAGATCGATATGTCCGCTCACTACGTTGTTTTCGCGGCTGGTCACCTCGTCACGTACTTTGTCAAGGTCGATGCCAAAAGACTCCTTGTAGTAACGCTTGCAGATATCGAGCTTCTTTACGAGAGCATCGTAACCCGTATGGTCAGTGACTTTGCCCGTCGTAGCATCATAGACGAGTGACTTGGCCAATAAGGCATTCCACTGTTCGGGCGACTTGGTGACATACTCACTGACCATTTCGGCAAAATCCTCACGGCCCTCTTTCTGAGAGTAAGCGGTCACGAAACCACGCTTGGCGTAGCCCGAGCCGTACTTGTCTGAGCTCCAGGAGTCATTGACATAACCAGAGGCGGTCACCTTGTCGAACTCACGCGGATAGTCCTTGGTTTGGTTGACGATGTGCACAAACTCGTGGTGGATGGTCTTCAGATAGTACTCGTCGAGAGCTGCACGATTGCTGATGACCTCGTCGAGATGATTCACGCCGAGCAGACGGATCTTCTTGCCGCCCTCGGCGGTACCGAGCTTCATCGTACCATTGTTGTCATACTCAAACTCGCCGAGGAAGCTGAAGAGCTTCGGGAAGTAATTACGTGTGAAGTTGATACCGGCCGCTGCGGTGTAGGCATCCACGCACGTATATTTAATAATGTGTGCCAGCTCTACCGACTGCTTCATGTCGGCAGGTACGTCATAGTACTGCATGTCTGACTCTTTGTCATCGTAGCGGTATTGTATCTCGATGTTGAACGGAACGACAAAGTTGGTATAAAGCCACTTGTCGAAATCGTTCTGCTTGGTCTTCGAGTTGGTGATGACACTCTGATCGGAGAGATTATCATCCGAGCAGGAGGTCAGTCCCGCTGCCACCATCGAGAGAAGCGATAAGCCTAATATATATTTCTTCATACTCGTTTTTTTAAAAAAAAAGTCTATTAGTCGTCATTGCCATTGCGTGGGTTCTTAGGAACACCGGCACTCACAATACTCAATGGAATCTGCACAGCCATACGGGGATCATCCTGCTTGAGCCAGTCGAGGTTCTTCTCTGGTGTGCCGTCAGCACCAATCTGCCGGCGCGGGATCTCTATATTGTATCGCTTGATGTCGAACCAGCGGAGTCCTTGATGCAAGGTCTCGATGCGGCGCAGGTCAAGTAAGCACTGCAACATGCTTTCCTGTACAGAGCCTTCTGCATCGATGGTAAAGCGGGGATGCAGATGCTTCTTAGGGCTGGCCGTCATCTTGGCGGCATCGCTGTAGGCGTAGGGGATGCTGTTGAAATACTTCTGTACGCTCTCGGGCGTGAGCACTGAGTCGGTGTTGAAGTAGTTGTGCATCCACGTGTTCATGTCGGTGCAAGCGGCCTGGTAGTCTTTAAGCATAATCTCTGCCTCGGCACGGTTGAGCAGCGCCTCACCCATGGTGAAGCTGACGTTCAGGGCGTGGCGATAGCCTACGCCTTTTACCTGGTCGGTGTACTCAAATTCAAACGGGATCTTCATAATGACAGAGTAATCGCTCTCGCCCTGATTGTTGGTGAACGGGTGCCAGATGATATTGTTCAGGTTACCCCACACATTGTTGCTGGAAACACCTTCCGTCTCAGCGAGATAGTTGGTGTGGGCATAGCGCCTATAATATCTCCACGGTCCCAAAGCCAACCCTGCATTGCTGACGCTGGTCTGTATGAGCAGGTTGCACTCCTTCTCAGCGCTGCAATAGGCCTCACCGATCTTTACGGCCTGGTCGGAGGTGCTCAGTGGCATAGCCTCCAGTTCGGCATAGTTACGCAAAGATGCGCCGGGGTTGCTGCCTAAGAGCAGGTCGGCATACTTCTTGGCCTTGTCCCACTTCTCATAGTAGAGATAGAAGCGGAGGGCAAAGGCGTAGGCTGCCTTCTTGTTGAAGTGGTACTTGGGAATAGTGTAGTTGTCGTTGATAAGAGGAATACCAGCCTCAATGTCTGCCTCCATGTTGGCATAGTCCTCTGCCACTGTACCACGCTCTTTCTGATGGCCGTCTTTGTCGACCATACTTTCCACTTGTTTGCTGTAGTACACGCCCATGTCCTTGTCACTCGTCTTACCGTTGTAAGCCATGCAGAACTCGTTGGTGAGAAGGAAACTGTTATAGGCGCGCAGCAACAAGGCTTCACCCTTGGTATTGCGCAACTCATCGGTTGTAGCTCCACCGAGTTCTTCGATACTGGTCAAGGCCTGATTGGCCTTTCCAACGCACTCGTTGAGCTTATTCCACAGGTCTTCGGGCGAGTCATTGCCGTTTTCCTTGTCCTCCTTCCAGAAATACATCATGTCGCCCTCTCGGTCGCCAAGACTATTCTGCGGGCCCATGTAGTCCATGTTGTCGGACATCAGCTCGTTCATTACCAGATTGCTGTTGGTGTTGTATGCGGTAGTCAGCAGTCCGGCGACCTTGGCGGGCACGTCCATCTGTGTACGGTTGTCGGGCATCTTGTCCAGGAAGTCAGAGCAGGATGTCATCGATGCCAACAGCGTGGCAACCACCGTACCGGTATATATGATATTCTTTAGTTTCATGTCTTATTCGATTCTGAGGGTTAAAGACCTAATCTTAAAGTCAGGGTGAATTGCTTCGGTGTAGGAGCAGCCACACCACCGGTGTTGAAGAACTCAGGATCCTGTCCGTTGAGCTTCTTGTCGGCGTAGATGAGGAAGAGGTTGGTAGCCTGCAATTTCAGCGAAAGGCTGTTCACCCCTAAAGGACTGATAAGCTTTTGGGGGAAGTTATAACCCAACGACATCTCCTTCATGCGGATGAAGTCGCCCTTGGCGATGCGCTCCGAAGAGTAGTTGTAGCAATTGTAAGCCACCTTGAGCTCACTGTCGTTTTTGTTCTGACGCCTGCTGGCAATGACAGGGATGCTGGTCACCTTCTCATCGCCGGCATGAGTCCAGCGGTTGCGGAATTCCTTCGGTGTGGAGGTCAGGTCGTCATACTCGTTGCTGAAGACAGGGTCGAGACGCACCTTATTGCCGAAGCTATAGGTGATGAACACATTGAGCTCCCAGTTCTTGTAGCGGAAGAGATTGCCCAGAGACCCCGTTGTTGTCGGCTCTGCAGATCCCTCGTATTTCAGAAATCCCATCTTGTCGGGGTCACGTTCCTGCAAGTAGATGCCGGAAGTGGTGACTTTTCCGTTCTCGTCATAGAACGTAGGCAGTCCCTCGCGGTTCAGCCCTGCAAAGGGGATGCTGAAGATAGAGTTGACAGGATAGCCCACCATGCTGTATCCGGTACCCTGCACAAGGTCGATGATACGGGCCTGAGAGAAGAGGCTCGTAATCTCGTTATGTGTCCAAGAGTAGATGAAGTTGGTTTCCCAACTGAAGTTTTCATTCTTGATATTGATGGTGCTCAAAGACACCTCAATACCGTTTGACTTCATGGAGGCAACGTTGGCCCGGTTCCAAGGTCCGTAGAGCGGACTGTTGACATAGCCGATGAGGTCTTTGTTGCGGCGCCAGTAGAAGTCGGTGGTCAGATTGATGCGGTTGTTGAGGAAGCCCAGATCCAGACCGACGTTGAACTCGCGCTTCTTCTCATAGGTCAGGTCGCTGTTGCCGATCTCCTCGCCGTATCCTTTCTCCTGGATGGTCGTGAACGGACGCCAGGGCACGGTGGCGGTGAAGACGGGCAGGGAGTTGGTCACCGGCGGGCGGTCGCCGGTGAGCGAGTAGCTCAGGCGCAGCGTGGCATGTGTGAGCGTATTCTTGAACGCATCGCTGAACCAGCTCTCCTCGTGTGCATTCCAAGCACCGGAGACGTTGTAGGTAGGTAGCCAGCGGGCTGATGTGGCCTTGCCCAGATAGTTAGTACCCTCGTAACGGAAGGTACCGGTGACCTGGTAGCGTCCCTTATAAGAATAGGTGCCGGTACCAAAGTAGGCTACGCTGCGGATGTGGGTGTTGGACATTGTATAGTAGTCGGTACCCTGCTCCTGCCATTTCTTGAAGGCCATGTAGTTGAAGAAGGGAATCTCGCCGTCATAGAACTGCATGCCCCAGCCGCGGCCCCACGTCTGCTTGCGGTCCACGCAGTTGGTCTCCATACCGGCATAGAGGTTGACAATATGCGAGTCGTTGAAGACATCGTTGTAAGAAGCGGATAAGCGGGAATCCCAACCAAAAAAGCTGTTGTCCGTGCGGTCATAGATACCACCGTACTCCAGAATACTGACAGGCAAGGCAAACTGGTTGTCGGGATCAGTGTAAAGGTAAGGGTTGTTGTCGCGGATGGTCGTGGTGCCCATGGCGCGGTAGGCCAAAGCCTGGTTGGAGTTGTCCTTGACGTAGTGCTCCATGGCAGACGATGCACTCTTGACAGCGGCCAGGGCAGTGATCTTCACCTTGTCGATAGGCTTATAGTCAATGCTTGCCTGTACACGGAAGTCGTGGACATTGAGATCCATGTAGTTGTTGGTCAGTTCATTAAAGATGTTGAACTTGGCGTAGTTGCGGGTATAGTACTCGTTGGGGTCAAGCGTGCGTGAAGTGTTCAACGCATAAGAATAGGGGTTGATGTCGAAGTCACGGCTGACACCTCCGCTGACCGGGTCAATGGAGCGGCTCAGCGATCCAGGGGCCTTTTGCTTACGGTAAGAAGCATTGCCGATGAGGTTGACATCAACATGCTTGTTGATCGTGTATGTAGTGTTGATGTTGGCAGTGTAGCGCTGCACCTTGCTTGACTTATACCATCCCGGGTCGAACATGGCAGACAGGGAGGCATAGTACTTCGCCTTGTCTGTACCGCCGGAGACACTCACAGAGTGGTTGTGCATGATGGCGGTAGAGAACAGTTCGTCAAACCAGTTGGTGTTGCGGTATTCGGCAGCGCGCAGATAAGCATTCTTGGCTGCTTCAGTGTTTTCCAGAGTGAACTGGCCTTTTGTGGCATCGTATTGGGAAAGGAGCTCGTACATGCGTCCGTAGACACCGCTGTTCATGGCATTGGCTGTCTCAGCGTAATTGAGGTAGCCTTTCTTTTGCAACTCCTGATACACTCCCATCTGGTCCTGGGAGTTCATGATGTTGAAGTTGCGGTAACTGGGTTTCAGACGCATGGTGTACTCACCGGTGTAGCTGATGTGGCTTTGTCCGGCCTTACCTTTCTTGGTGGTCACGACAATCACACCGGCCATAGCACGTGCGCCATAGATAGATGTGGCGGAACCGTCTTTCAGGATCTGGAAGCTCTCGATGTCGTCGGCATTGAGCCCGGCAATGGCAGAGGAGATCAGCGTCTTGGCGTCACCGGAAGACAGTGAGCTGGCATCCACATCGGTGATGTCCTCCATGATCACACCGTCAACGACCCACAATGGCTTGCTGCTACCGAAAATAGAGGTAGCACCGCGCACGCGGATCTTCGGCGCTGTACCGAAGGTGCCACTGACGTTCTGCACGCTCACACCGGCAGCACGGCCCTCAAGAGAGCGGCTGATATCGGCCACACCGTCGAGCTTTGCCTTGGAAGCATCAATCTTTGTGGCAGCACCGGAGAACAGGCGCTTGTCCTGAGTGGTCATACCGGTGACCACGACTTCTCCCAAAGTGCGGTCGTCGGACTGCAGTGTAACTTTCATGTTGGGCTTGGCGGCCACAGTCTGGCTCTTCATGCCAATGTAGCTGATCACCAGCTTCTTTCCCGCTGGCACTGATAGCGTAAAATGTCCGTCGGCGTCTGTGACTGTACCGACTTTACTTCCTCCGTCTACCATGACAGAGGCTCCGATGATCGGTTCACCGTCTTCCTGCGATATGACCGTGCCCGTAATCGTCGTTTGGGCTAATGCCATACCCACAAAGAGGAACAGACAGGCAAGGATCATACTTAACCTTTTCTTCATAGACTCTCTTTGAATTTTAAATAAAAATATTGGTGTCCGCTAAAAATGAAAACCGCATAAAAATCCTTTCGCGATGCC
>ERZ1023830.149-NODE-149-length-23430-cov-57.294118_pt1 | contig 23430 bp, 16 predicted proteins | sample MGYA00380381_ERZ1023830 | MGnify/ENA primary metagenome ERZ1023830 (study PRJEB33179, sample SAMN07449067) | human gut metagenome | biome: Human-gut; feature: Human associated habitat; material: Faeces | host: Homo sapiens | place: India:Kasaragod | collected... | reverse complement strand
GATGAGCTGCTACCATTACTAATGAATGGTCAAGCAACGGTAAATTATCATTTATATCTTGCTCATATTACTCTAACAACTCTTGCACCTCTGTGTACTCCATAAGGCGAAGCCTTCTTCGTGGCCCTGTGTGAGAGATATTCGCTGAACTGTTACTAAGCCTGTCATATTCGATGTTTTTTCTTAATGTTATTTTGAATAAACAACGGTTTTCGATAATATATTGCAGCATTTTTGCACGGAATTCATAGATTTTATGTAAGTTTGCAGTTGAATTGAGAGATCTTTTTATTTTAACCACATCATTTATGAAGAACATCTGTCATCATGCTTTCACAGCACTGTGGAGTAAGAGCACTGCACTGATAGGACTGACACTATGCGGCCTGCAACCTATGCAGGCCGCCACACGTCCCGTGACCCATTTCCGCTACAGCGGTCCCTTTGTCCTGCAACGCCCCGTGATGGTCGACACCATCGGCCTCGACCGCAAGGGCTACAAGTCTGATAACTTGCTGAGTACTTTCGTCGACCTGACCAAAGCACGCCAAGGCAAGGTATACCAGGGCGCCTTCGCTCCCTCTGACAAGACTGCCACGGCACTCCATCTGCTCCAGTTCACCCTCACCAACAGCCGCTATGCCAAGGGCACGCTGAAAGTGGGAAAGATGAAGCACTATAAACTCTTTGTCGACGTCAAGGAGAGCGACGGCTCGCTGACGCTGATTCCCGCCACCCACGACATCGTCATCAAATATCTCACCGAGGCCGGTGACCACGACTCGCTGCAGGTGAGTCTCGACAGCGATGCCGACACACTGTTCTCTACCTCCGACAACGGGCGCCGCGAGCTGACGCTCCTTGACTTCCTCAACGGCAAGCACTACTATGGCAGTCAGGTCAGCAGCGACGGACGCTACGCCATCACCACATCGTACGAGACCACGTCGGCCAACAACACTTCCTGGCTCTACACCATCTATGACCTCTGCCGCGGCACCATCGTGCGATCCTCCGACCACAACCTGCGCTGGATGCCAGGCAAGGACAGCTATCTCTTCACCCGCAAGGGCGTTAACGGCAATCAGCTGATAGAGGCTGATGTCGTCACCGGCGCGGAGAAGGTGCTCACCGACAACCTCCCTGAGGGCAGCTGGACGATGGCACCGAACGGTAAATACCTCATCATCTCTAAAGAAGTAGAGGGCACCAAGGACGACAGTCAGGTGCACCAGATCATTCAGCCCGACGACCGACAGCCCGGATGGCGCAACCGCAACCAGCTGCTGAAATACGATTTATCAACCGGTTATGCCCAACCATTGACCTTCGGCTACCACGATGTGTCGCTCTGCGACATCTCGCACGACTCCCGCTATATATTATATATGGTGTCGCGTGCCCGTCTGAGCAAGCGCCCGACAACGATCAACTCGATCTACCGTCTCGATCTAAGTACCATGCAGCCGGAGTGTCTCGTCGACAGCGACGGCTTCATCGCCAGCGCGGTCTTCTCTCCCGACGCCCGCACGATCGCCGTGAAAGGCTCTCCGGAGTGCCTTGGCGGCATCGGCGAAAACCTGCCCAAGGGCCGTACGCCGAGCATGTACGACTATCAGCTCTACACCATCGACTGCACCACACACAAGACGCGCCCGATGACCAAGGACTTTGACCCGAGCATCGAGAATATAATGTGGAGCCTCTACGACGGCAAGATATACTTCAACGCCCTCGACCGCGACTACCGCCGCCTCTACCGCATGGATCCGAAGAGCGGAAAGATAGAGACGCTGCGCACGCCCGAAGACTATGTCGGCGGCGTCGACATGGCTGAGACGGCACCCGTGCTCTGCTACAACGGACAGAGCGCGATGAACATCGACCGCCTCTATACGATGAACACCGCCAACGGTAAGTCCACACTCTTAGAGGATCAGCAAACGAAGCTCGCCGACGTGGACTTGCCGACATGCCAGCCGTGGAACTTCAAGAGCTCGCGCGGCGACACCATCTACGGCCGCTACTATCTGCCGCCTCACTTCGACGCGACGAAGAAATACCCGATGATCGTCTACTACTATGGCGGTTGCTCTCCGACGAGCCGCTACTTTGGTGGTAACTATCCCTTCCCGCTCTACGCCTCCAAGGGCTATGTGGTCTATGTCATCGAGCCCAGCGGTGCTGCCGGCTTCGGTCAGGAGTTCGCCTCCCGCCATGTCGACACGGCGGGCGACGGCGTGGCTGACGACATTATCGAAGGTACGAAGAAGTTCTGCGCAGACCACAGCTTTGTCAATGCCAAGAAAATCGGATGCCTCGGCGCGTCCTACGGTGGCTTCATGACACAGTACCTCCAGACAAAGACCGACCTCTTCGCCGCTGCCGTCTCGCACGCAGGCATCAGCGACCACACGCAGTACTGGGGCTCGGGCTACTGGGGCTATTCCTACAGCGAGGTGAGCATGGCCAACCGCTACCCGTGGTCGGACCGTGACCTCTATGTCAACCACAGCCCGCTCTACAACGCCGACAAGATCCACACGCCGTTGCTTCTCGTTCACGGCACCGCCGACACCAACGTGCCTACGGCCAACAGCATCGCACTCTACACGGCGCTGAAGCTCCTCGGCCGCCCCGTCGCGCTCGTAGAGGTGGAAGGCGAGAACCACTGGATACAAGACTACAACAAGCGCATCAAGTGGCAAAACACCATCTTCGCCTGGTTTGCCAAGTGGCTCCAGGACGACGACAGCTGGTGGAAAGCCATGTATGATAAGGTGCCGGAATAATACAATCATTATGAAAGAGACAAAAGACGAAAAAGAACAGGAGAGCGTGGTGTTCCATCACTCGCTCCCCATACAGTTGCGCTGGAACGATGCCGACCAGTTCGGACACATCAACAACACGCTCTATTTCCAATACTACGACATGGCGAAGATGGACTACTTTGCCAACATCCCCAATACGAAGATCGACCAGCGCCACGCCATCGTCACAGTGCACGTCGACGCGGACTTCCTCTCGCAGGTACACATCGGTGATCACGTGGCTGTGGAGACGGCCATCACGCACATCGGGCACAAGAGCTTCCAGCTCGCCCAGCGCCTCATCGACACAGATACGAAGGAACTGAAATGCGTCGGCAACACGATCATGGTGGCCTATGACTTGGATATCAACGAGGCCGTGGAGATGTGGCCCGACTGGGTGGAGGCCATTGAGCGCTTCGAAGGAAAGAAGCTGAGATAAGCTTTTCTTTGCTTAGAGTTGTACGGTTGGGTATGCTGCTATGCAGCAGCCCTGCCGTTTCTTTTTTCTCTCCTTTTCCTTGCTTCTTTAAAATATTTATCGTATATTTGCCATCAATAGCATTTCCTAAAAACAAAAACGCTGATGATGACACGACTCAGACACATCGCCTCCTCGGTATGGCACCTCTACTACGACGGCTTCCGAAGCATGACCGTCGGACGCACGCTATGGGCGGTGATTCTCATCAAGCTGTTTATCATCTTTGCCGTGCTCAAACTGTTTTTCTTTCCCAACTACATCCATGAGCACGCACAGAAAGGACGGGAAGCGGAGTTCGTCTCCTCACAGATATTAAAGAAATAACCATAAAATAACAACAACACAATGACAAACCTCCTATTAGAAATCTCTACTGGCACGGTGGACTGGGCGCGCGCGCAGTTTGCCCTGACAGCTATCTATCACTGGCTCTTCGTACCGCTCACGCTGGGTCTGGCACTCATCATGGGCATCGTGGAGACCTGCTATTATCGTACGGGCAAACCATTTTGGAAAGAAGCCGCACGCTTTTGGCAACGTCTCTTCGGCGTGAACTTCGCCATGGGCGTGGCCACCGGCATCATCCTGGAGTTTGAGTTCGGCACCAACTGGAGCAACTATTCGTGGATGGTCGGCGACATCTTCGGCGCACCGCTCGCCATCGAGGGCATCGTGGCTTTCTTCATGGAGAGCACCTTCGTGGCCGTGATGTTCTTCGGTTGGAACAAAGTCTCACGCGGATTTCACCTTGCCTCGACTTGGCTCACCGGTCTTGGCGCCACCATCTCGGCCTGGTGGATTCTCGTCGCCAACGCCTGGATGCAATATCCTATCGGTCAGGAGTTCAACCCCGACACGATGCGCTTCGAGATGACCTCGTTTGCCGACGTGGCCCTCTCCCCCTTTGCCGTGGATAAGTTCTGTCACACCGTGACGACCTCGTGGATCATCGGCGCCGCCTTCACCGTGGCCGTGAGCGCCTGGTACCTGCTCAAGCACCGCAACACGCAACTGGCCAAGCAGAGCATCAAGATAGGAGCTATCGTCGGTCTCGTCGCTACCCTGCTCGGAGCCTTCACCGGTGACAACTCGGCCTACATGGTCGCTAAGACTCAGCCCATGAAGCTCGCCGCCATGGAGGGTCTCTACAATGGTGGCACACATCAGGGACTCAGCGCCATCGCACTGCCCGGACCGTTCTCACAGCCCGACTATGAAAATGAGATGGAGCCTCCCTTCCGCATCGCCGTGCCGCAGATGCTCTCGATTCTGGCCACACATCATGCCGACGGCTACGTGCCCGGCGTGAACAATCTCCTGGCCGGCTTCACACGTCCCGACGGCAGCAAGGAGCCTTCCGCCAAGGAGAAGATGACGCGCGGACGCCGTGCTATCACCAGCCTGGCACAGTACCGTCAGTTGATGACCACCACCAAGTCAGGCAAGGGCGACACCGCCGCTGCCAAGGCGCAGGCGCAGAAGATCCTGCCGCAGCTCAAGGCCGACATGCCTTACTTCGGCTATGGCTACATCAAAGACGTGCACCATCTCGTACCGAACATCCCGATCAGCTTCTTTGCCTTCCGCACGATGGTGGGCATCGGCTGCCTGTTTATCCTGTTCTTCCTCGTCGTGCTCCACTATATCTATCGTCTCGACATCACCAAGCCGCGCTGGCTGCTCATCGTCGCCATCGTCATGCTGCCCCTGGCCTATATCGGCAGTGAAGCCGGATGGGTGGTGGCAGAGGTAGGCCGACAACCGTGGACCATCCAGGACATGCTGCCCGTGGGCGCCGCCGTGTCGGGCGTGTCGTCGGGAAGCATCGCCACGACATTCTTCGTCTTTCTCTTTCTCTTCACCACGATGCTCGCCGTGGAGATCAGCATTCTGTGCAAGCAGATCAAGAATTACAACTTCGAGTAACACTGTTCACGACAATCTTAGAATCATAGAATCATAGCACCATGTCATATACGTTTCTTCAGCACTATTGGTGGTTCCTGATTTCACTTTTGGGAGCCCTGCTGGTCTTCCTGCTCTTTGTGCAGGGAGCCAACACCCTCATCTTTGAACTGGGCAAGACACCCGACGAGCGCCGTCTGGTCATCAACTCCACCGGCCGCAAATGGGAGTTTACGTTCACCACGCTCGTCACCTTCGGCGGCGCGTTCTTCGCTGCCTTCCCACTGTTCTACAGCACGAGCTTCGGCGGTGCCTATTGGCTTTGGATGATCATCCTTTTTTCGTTTGTCATTCAGGCTGTCAGCTATGAGTTCCAAAACAAACTCGGCAACTTCCTCGGCGCGCGCACCTTCCAGGTGTGCCTGATCATCAACGGCATTGTGGGGCCGCTGCTCCTCGGCGGTGCGGTAGCCACCTTCTTCGACGGCAGCAACTTCATCGTGGACAAAGCCAATGTCACGGCGCTCTCGCAGCCTGTCATCAGCCACTGGGCCAACGCCTCGTGCGGCCTCGACGCCCTCCTCGACCCGTGGAATGTGGTGCTCGGCCTGGCCGTACTCTGCCTGGCTCGCATCCTCGGCCTGCTCTACATGCGCAACAACATCGACGAGCCGACGCTGCGCGGGCGCTGCCGCAGCAAGCTGCTCCCCAACACGATTGCCTTTCTGGTGTTCTTCCTCGCCTTCTTCGTACGTCTGCTCGTCAAGGACAGCTATGCCTACGACGTGAATACGGGCGTGGTGAGCATGGTGTCGGGGAAATATCTTGCCAACCTGCTGACGATGTGGCCGCTGGCCGCAGTGCTGCTCATCGGCGTGGCAGCCCTGCTCTACGGCATCCTCCGCACATGGCTGAAAGCTGATTATACGCGTGGCATCTGGCCGGCCGGCATCGGCACGGTGCTCGTCGTGCTCGTTCTCTTCCTCATCGCGGGATGGAACGCGACGGCTTACTATCCCTCCAACGCTGACCTGCAGAGTTCGCTGACGATAGCCAACAGTAGCAGCAGTCTGTTCACGCTCAAGACGATGTTCGTCGTCTCGCTCCTCATCCCTTTCGTCTTGGCATACATCGCTTATTGCTGGCACGCCATGGATCATAAGAAACTCACCGTCGAAGAAGTAAAAGACGACGAGAGCGAGGCGTACTAAAAAGCCTACCCCCCCCGAACCACTCTACAGTCTCACTCCCAACCCCTCTCTAAAGGAGAGAGAGGAGTGAGGCTATTAAGACCTACATACAACCTCACCCATCCTATCTTCTTTGTTGAATAAACTGACATTTTTCCGCCATTTTCCTTGCGATTTTCTAAACAGACCTCTATGTTGCTCTCAATTTCGCGAATTTTGAGGGCTTTTTTTATAATCATCTGATAAACAGATTATTACAGAAACAAAGCTTTTTTGTCTCCAAGAAAACAGCATTTTTTACAATGAAATATTAGTGATGTTGCTTATCAAAAAGCCTTTTTGATAGTATCATCTCGGTAAGATGACATGGTCAGAAAGGCACTTTGACCAGGTCAGAAAGCCTTTCTGTGAGTATCAGAAAGGTACTTTGACAACGAGAGATCGCAAAAATGGATGACTCTTCTCCCCTTTTTCTCATTTTCAGCTTTCCTCGTTCTCTATATTGCGACTCTACGGCGAGGTCTTTTTGTAAAGATATATATGCCACATAGCGCCGACATCGTCGACATCTCCCAGCAAAAGAGGAAGTCTTCATACAATCTATGGAAGTGAGAAATTTGATACCGGCATATTCTTTTGACCTCCACTACATCTGCAAGGGGCACCCGCATATCAGCTCCGGCGAGACCTATCAGCGCGACATCGACAAAAAGGATATCACTCCCCCTCCCCTCTGGAGAGGGACACGGGAATGACGCCGTAAATGTATTAATTTTCCGCAAATAGCAAACAAGTTGTCTTAACGTATTAAAAAAAACAATCGAAAAAATACACAAATGCACTTAAAGCACTTATCTTTGCGATGGATAGCTAAATGATGTATACAAAACAACACGCATATGAAAAAGACAAAAAATCTTGTCATGGCTTTTGCTTTGGCAACCGTAGCAATAGGATTGGGCTCCTGCAACGGCAACAACAAGAATGCTCAGCTGCAATCGCAGCTTGACTCGCTGACGACCGCTGACAGCCTGCATCAAGAGGACATCAAGGCGATGACAGACTTCGTCGACATCATGTCCAGTGGACTCGACAGTATCAACGGACAGGAAGGACAGATCAAGCAGATGGGACAGGAACAGGGCAGAAAGCTCGACAAGGCTCACCTGCGTCAGCAACTCAACAATCTGTCTCAGCTCGTCACCCGCCAGCGCAACCGTATCAACGAACTTGAGAAGAGCCTACAAGGCCAGAACACAGGCTATGCACAGCGCGTGAAGAAACTCATTGCGTACTATAAGGCACAGCTCGACGAGAAGGACAAGACCATCTCTGAACTGAAGAAAGAGCTCGACAGCAAGAACGCTGACATCGCTACGCTCAACGAGCATGTTGACAAGCTCACCACTAACGTCAACGACCTCACTGCAAGCAACGACCAACTCGGACAGACTGTGGCCAGCCAGAAAACGACGATCGACGAGCAGGATCAGGCTATCCATGAGGCTTTCGTCACTATCGGCACGCCAAAGGACTTGAAGGCAAAGGGACTGCTCACCGGTGGCTTCCTGGCTAAGAAGAAGGTCGATGTCAGCAAGCTCTCCAGCTCCGGCTTCACAAAGGTAGATATCCGAAACTACAACGACATCGTGCTGAAATCAAAGAAGCCAAGAATCATGACTCAAATGCCGTCTGATTCCTATACGCTCCGCGACAACGGCAACGGTACCACTACACTGCATATCAACGACGCCAACCGCTTCTGGAGCGTCAGCAAGTATCTCGTAGTGAGACTCTAATCGACCATAGGGTAAAGCATATATAAAAGGTGATGTGCAGGGCTGACAGCGTGTTGGTCCTGCACATTTAGCGTATTGACATTCATGTATTGGCACTAAAAACTGAGCAAGGGAATGCTTGCTCAGTTTTGTTATTCTTGTGTTGATGTTTGTCAGCGGTCAGGCAATAGGTTCCTAATATTTCTCAAACGATGTATTAGGTCGCCATATGGCAGGGCAGGCTATCCTTGTTATATTGAGGAATTTATGTAGGATTCTGTTGTGCGGCGAACGCCGCCGAGTTCGCTGGCGAAGCCGGCGATGTTGCTGGCGAATGCCGTGCGATGGGTGACAACCATTGGGTCGGGGGGCTTCCCCGTCCTCGCCCGATAGATAAATCTGCGCCTCTCCGTGGTTCTGTCTCCGTATGAAAAAAATTTGATGAAAAGTTACCGCCCTTTCATAAAAATTGTGTAAGTTTGCACCTAAAACCTAAAAGAGAAGAGAATTGACAGAAATAGAAACACTGACACGAGCCATGAAGGGAGGCTCCCGGCAGGCTTTTGACCGGATATACCATTACTACTTCCCCAAGCTCTATGCCTACAGTCTGAAATGCAGTAAGCGCACGGAGGTGGCTGAGGAGATAGTGCAGGAGACCTTTGTACAGTTGTGGCTGTCGCGTGCCTCTATCCGCGAGACCGACAAATTGGACCACCTGCTCATCGTTATCGCCCACCACAAACTCCTCAATGCAATGCGTCAGACAGCCTGTGCACCGAGCTATATCGACTTTGTCGACTACGCCAACACCGTCGCCACGCCGTCCGACGGTGACCGTTCTGTGGAGTATGAAGAATTTCTCGACCTCTTGCATCAGGCTTTGGCCACACTGCCCGATACGCAACGACGTGTCGTGGAGCTCTCCCGGCTGGAAGGCATGAAGAATGCCGATATCGCCCGCACCCTGAACCGCAGCGAGCAGACTGTGCGCAACCAGCTCTCCCTCGGTCTCAAAGCTCTCTACGCTAAGCTCCGCAGTCGCATGCCGTTGTGGATGCTCCTACTTCTTTTAAGCTAATTAACATCTTCACGCGGTACAAATCACCCTTTCCACGTGTCTTTTTTAATGTGAACCACTACAGACACCCATTCATGAACGAAGAACTCTATCAGAAATATCTCGACAACACCCTCACACCGGAGGAGCTCACGCGCTTTCGTGCACTTCTCGCATCCTCATCCGAAGAAACTCTAACCAACGTCATTGACAATCATTGGCTCTTACATGATCCCTCGCCCGACACCGCCTATTCCCGTCAGGAAGCGGAGGTGAAGCTGCGTATCGATGGGGCCTTAGCAGCTATGGAGACCGCCAGCCCCGCAGAGGCCGACACCACCACCTCAGACGATGATGTGGCGAACCCCGTGGTGGTGTCAGGACATCGCCCCATTGTCCGTCTGCTGCGCCGTGCCCTGCGTTATGCCGCCATCCTGCTGCTACCCCTGTTGGCTTTCACCACCTATCATTATTACAGCATCACCACAACGGCTCCCCGTGGTATGATGACCGTCAGCGCACCGTCCGGTTCCATGGCCGAGGCCGTCCTCCCCGACGGCACCCGCATCATGTTGAGCCACGACTCGCGGCTTAGCTATAGCCTGTCTGACTTCAATGGCAAGGGCCGCCACGTCAGCTTCTGCGGCGAAGGTTGGTTTGATGTTGCCCACGACACCTCGTCACCGTTCCGCGTCAGCCTCGGCGGCCTCACCGTCCGCGTCCTCGGTACCCGTTTCAATGTCACGGCGCGCTGTGGCTCCCGCACCTACGAGGTGGCCCTGCTTGAGGGTCGTGTGGAGCTGACGACGGCAGCCGAAGGCCATGGCGTCATCCTCCGTCCCGGCCAGAAGGCTGTCTATGACAGAGCCTCCGGACAAATCAGTCTCGACCAACATTCCGATCTCGTGGCGACGCAGGCCTGGAAGCAGCATGAGATGAAGTTCACGCGTGCCGACCTCAGCACCGTCACCGACCGCCTGGCGGCAGAGTATGGCGTCTCCATTACCGTGGTGGGCACTACCCCCACTCATTTCACCGGCGTGCTGCCCACCGACAATCTCGATGCCAGCCTCCGCATCCTCAAGGCCACTTTCGGCCTAAGCTATCATGTCAACGGCAAGGCCGTGACGCTGCGGATGAAGCAATAAAGAATGAAAAAACAGCAATTTCTTCGGTACAAAGCCGTGGGCTCTGTGTCATTTAGATGATATACAACTAAATGTTACACTAAACCTACACCGTATGAACTTACACAGAAACCTTACAAGTCTTTTGACACTGCTTGTCGTTCTGCTGGCGGGTCTCCCCGTCTATGGACAGACAGGCACCGTGAGTATTGCCGTGAAGAATGCGACGCTCCGGAAAGTATTTACCATTATCGAGAAGCAGACCACCTACCGCTTCTCCTACCAGGCCGAGATTATCGATAATAAACCTAACATCACCCTTCGTCACCAGCACGCCGCTGTTGGCACCGTTCTCAATGAGGCGCTGCGTGGCCGCAACCTTACCTACGACATCGTCACATCCAAGTCCATCGTCATCAGCCGCAAAGTCGCTACCGTTCGTGCCACCCAGCATGGCAGTGCTGCCCGTACCGCCGACAAAGTTACCGGTACCGTCACCGACAAGGACGGCGAACCCATCATTGGTGCCACCGTCCAGGTCCGGGGCACCGACATCAAGACCGTCACCAACATCGACGGCGAGTTCACCCTCGACGCCCCTGAAGGCAGCGATATCATCGTGAGCTATGTCGGCTTCAAAGATTTTGTGTCCAAGGCACGCGACAACATGCGCGTCAATCTCGCTGAAGACACCCAGGCCCTCGACGAGATTGTCGTCGTAGGTTATGGAACGATGAAGAAGAGCGACCTCACCGGTGCCATCACCTCCGTCGATGCCGCCGACCTGGCCAAGCGCACCACCACTAACCCTGCCGAGGCCCTCGAAGGTAAGGTGGCCGGCGTGAGCATCCTCAAGAGCGGCGGCAACGCCGGAGCCGGGTTCAGCGTGAAGATCCGCGGTATCAAGACCTTCGGCGACAACGAGCCGCTGTATATCATCGACGGCTTCCCCGGCGACATCGACAATGTCAACCCGCAGGATATCGAAACCATGGAGATTCTCAAGGATGGTGCCGCTGCCGCTATCTACGGCTCTGTGGCTGCCAATGGCGTGGTCATTGTCACCACGAAAAACGGTAAGAAGGGTGACATGAAGATTGACTTCACCACCTACCTCAGCTTCACACATATCGCCAAGAAGCTCGACATGCTCAACGCCGCGGAGTATAAGCAGGTCCACAAGCAGATGTACGACAACTACAACGCGCAGTTCCCTGCCGACGCCGTCACCCTGCCCGCTTATATCACCCATGACACAGGTGTCGACACCGACTGGCAGAAAGCCGTGGAGCGCAGCGGACTGTCACAGAACTATATGGTCAGCGTGCGCGGCGGCACCGACAAGGGTCAGTATGCCGTCTCCTACAACCACGCCAACGACAAAGGTATCTTCCGTGGCAACAGCTTCCGCCAGGACAACGCCCGTGCCAAGCTCCATGCCACACGCGGCTTCCTCGACTTCGATGCCAACATGAACTTCCGCTTCACCGAGAGCCACCAGCCGCAGTATTCCATCAAGGAGATGTACATGATTTCTCCCTTGGTGCCCATCTATAACGACAAGGAGAAATACGGCTTCGGCCTGACCAACTTCGACGGGCTGCCCAACAACCGCAACATCATGGCCGACGACTACTATAAGAAAGGTCGCAGCCGCAGCTACGACTTCAACGGCAACGTGGGCCTGACCTTCCACATCACACCCTGGCTCAGCTTCAAGACCAGCTATGCCTATCGTGGCGTCCATGGCCGCAGCAACTACCACTCGCCCGACTATATCGCCGACGCCAAGGTCCCCGTGCTCTATCCCAACAGTTCGGCGGGCAGCTCCTATTGGGAGAACCACGTCTTCGACAACGTCCTCAACTTTAACAAGCAGTTTGGTAGCCATTCTGTCAACGTCATGCTCGGCAGCTCCATCGACGCGAAGAAGTATGAGTGGAGTGATGTCGGCGTAGAGGGCAAGACCATCATCTACCGCGTGGAGAACGGTAAACTCGTGCAGAGCGAGCAGTCCGCCGGTTTCCTCTCTCCCGACTTCCCCACCGTCGATGCCGGTGCGGGTGGCACCTACAGCGGAGACGGTTCCTACTGGCGCTACAACCGCGCTTCCTTCTTCGGACGTCTCAATTACAACTATGCCAATCGTTATCTCGTGCAGTTCACCCTCCGTCATGACGGCAGCTCCAAGTTTGGTTCCGAACGTCGTTGGGGCACCTTCCCCTCTGTAGCATTGGGATGGCGTCTCTCCGAGGAGCCATTCTTCCCGAAGAGCACGCCCCTCAGCAACCTCAAGCTCCGTGCCTCATGGGGGCGCTTAGGCAATGAGAATGCCTTGGGCTACTACTCCTTCCTCGCCCTCATCAGCACCTCCAACACGATGTATCAGGGCTACGTACGCGGCACCGGCAACTCAGCATGGGCTGGCAGCATAGCCCGCGGACTGGAGAACCGTGATCTGAAATGGGAGACCACGGACACCAAGAACTTCGGTATCGACTTCGGACTCTTCAACAACCACCTCTCCGGTAGCGTCAACTACTATTACAACGAGACCTCTGACCTGCTCATCTATAAGGAGCTGGCTCCCTCTGTGGGTCTCTCCAGTCCTATCCTCAACGTGGGCAAGATGCGCAACACAGGTGTCGAGATAGAACTCAACTGGAACGACCACATTGGCGACTTCACCTATACCGTCGGTGCCAACCTCAGCACGGTGAGCAACAAGGTTAAGGCCCTCTCCGATGCCAACCAAGTGCTCTATGGCCAGGGCTTGAAATACGGTTCCGAACACTTCCCCACACAGACACGTGTGGGAAAGCCCATCGGCGCCTTCTATCTCTACCAAGCCGACGGCATCTTCCAGAGCGATGAGGAGGCGGCTACCTATGTCAATGCCCAGGGCAAGCGCCTGCAACCCAACGCTGTGGCCGGTGATATACGCTTCAAGGATATGAACGGTGACGGTGTCATCAACGATGACGACAAAGTCTACTCCGGCTCTGGTATCCCCAAGGTGGAGGCCAACCTCAATTTCAGCTGTGCATGGAAGGGCCTCGACATGAACTTCACCCTCAGCGGAGCCTTTGACTACAAGCTCTACAACGGCAACCGCTACTTCTATGAGAGCATGAGCAGCGGCTCCAACTTCCTCAAGTCGACCCTCAATACCTGGACCACTGCCAACCACAACACCGACGTGCCACGCGCCGTCTATCAGGACCCGAACAACAACTCACGAGAGTCGACACGTTTCCTGGAGAATGGCGACTTCCTGCGCATGCGTGAGATACAGGTGGGCTATACGCTACCAAAGTGGAAAGCCTTCAGAAACATCGTGGAGAAGGTACGCTTCTATGTCAGTGCCGACAACCTCTTCACCATCACCGGCTACGACGGCATAGACCCTGAATTCTCACGAGGTGTCCTCAACACCGGTGTCGACAACCTCATCTATCCTTTCACGCGTTCCTACACCATCGGTGCGCAGATAACATTCTAAAAACTTACAATCAGACAAGCCATGAAAAAGACATTTTATTATATATTCGCCATGCTCCTAACCCTTACCGTGGCAGGCTGTGACGACTATCTCGCCCAGACGCCTCCCGACCAGCTCACATCGAAAAACTACTGGCGCAATCAGGCTGACGTGGAGAACGCCATGTCGTCGGCTTACTCGCAGATGTATCTCATGGACTACTCCAGTGATATGTGGACCTTTGCCGAGGTCAACTGGCCCGTCCTCGACTATCGGGGTGACGACATTAACATGGGTAAGGATGCCATGAACTATCAGAACTGGGTGGACCTCTACAACTTTACCTATACCAACGGCAACTCGCAGTTTACCACCTACTGGGACCACATGTATACCGGTATCAGCTTCTGTAACCAGATTATCGACAAGGCAGGTGTTATGGGCGAAGACAAAATATCCGCAGCCAACCGTGATGCCCTCATCGCTGAAGCCCGCTTTCTGCGCGGCTATTATCACATGATGCTCCTGCTCAACTGGCAGAACATCATCATCCGCGACCACTATATCACATCGGGTGAGGCATCAGCACTCGACAAGGATGTCTCGCTGCGTCCCGAAACATGGGACTTCATCATCAATGACTTTAAGGCCGCTGCCGACAAGCTGCCGCAAAAGTGGGACAACAACAACGTGGGGCGTGCCACTTCGGGTGCTGCCTATGCCTACATGGGCTGGGCCTGGCTCACAAGAGCCTATGAGGAGACGGCCAACAAGCAACAGGATTTGACCAATGCCGTAGAGGCTTTCAACCAAGTCAAGGACTATGAGCTCGTCAGCGACTTCACCGATATGTTCAACGGAACACTGAAAAACAGCAAGGAGAGTATCTTCGAGCAGCAATACTCCTTCAGCGATGCCAACGGTGCCCTCTACCGCACCCAGTTGCACCGCTGGATAGGCTGCTCTGAGCTTTGGGGATGGGACGAGATCCTGCCCTCCACACAGCTCATGAACGAATATATGAAGGAAGGAAAGACTTCGACGAAGGGCGACTACGACTCACGTCTCTATGCCACCATCTTCTTCCAGTGCGATTATTTCAACGACGGCACCGGAAAGGTTTATGGATACGACTATGACGACTGGTTCCAGGATGGCAACGGCAATGCCTACAACCGTCCTGCCTTCCGCAAGTTCATGCCCGCCACCTATGAGGGGCTGTCGCTGAGCTCTACAGCTCTGAACCTGCCGCTCATGCGCTATGCCAACGTGCTGCTGATGAAGGCCGAGGCACTCAACGGTATGGGCCAGACTGCCCAGGCCATACCTCTCATCAACGAGGTGCGCCACGTCCATGGCGACATGCCGCCGATGACAGGCACCACACAAAACCAAGTGCAGGCTCAGATAGAGCACGAGCGTGAACTGGAATTCCCCTTGGAGAACATGCGGTGGTACGATCTGCGCCGCTGGGGTAAAACCACAGAGACCCTGCAGGCTGCCGGACGAACCGGCTACTCCGCTGACAAGGCGTTCTATCCCATTCCGCTGCAGGAGCTCAACGATAATGGCGCGCTAAAGAAATAAGTACAACAAGATAACCATGCTGAAGATTATTCTGATGATGGCATGCGGCATCCTTGTGGGCCGCATGCTGAGAAAGAAAACGTTGAGGTGGCTGTCGCCCCTTACCACGGTGCTCATCTGGGCATTGCTGTTTCTCTTGGGCATTGAGGTGGGCGGTAATCCACACATCATCCACAGTCTGAGCCGTCTCGGCCTTGAGGCCGTCGTACTCTCCGTGGGTGGCTCCTTGGGCAGTGCCCTCTTGGCTATGTGGCTGTGGCGCTATGTGAAGGGAGGACGCTCATGAAAGGCAGCCTCGTCATCCTCGCTTTCTTTGTCATCGGACTCTTCTGCGGCTATTTCCATCTCCTGCCTACGGAAGTTGCCGACAGCTCCGTGAGTTTCATGGCTCTCTGCGCCCTCATCTTCTGTGTGGGTGTGAGCATAGGCTGCGACGCTGAGGCCCTCCACACCTTGCGTCACACCACCCCCCGTCTGCTCTTTCTGCCCCTGTGCACCTTGGCTGGTACGTTGGCGGGATGCTTTGCCGTCAGCCTTCTGCTGCCGCAGGTGGGCATCACCGACAGTCTGGCTATAGGCTCGGGGGTTGGCTACTACTCGCTCTCGAGTATCTTCATCACCGAGTACCGGGGGGCGGCTTTGGGCACCGTAGCGCTGCTGGCCAACATCGTGCGTGAGCTGCTCACCCTCCTCGCTTCGCCGTTGCTGGTGAGGTGGTTTGGACCTTTGGCACCCATCAGCGTGGGTGGCGCCACGTCGATGGATACCACACTGCCCATCATCACGCGCTACAGTGGCAAAGACTTCGCCACGCTCTCCGTCTTCCACGGCTTCTGCATGGATTTCAGCGTACCCTTCCTCGTCACCTTCTTTTGTGGACTATGAGCTTTTGACAATAATGGGGGGCGTCGTGCCAGGGATTGGTACACGGCCCAATTTTATAAAAACATCAGTATCATCATGAACCGTAATCTCTTAACCTTCTTTTTTCTCCTGCTGCCCCTGACGCTTGCTGCAGCCGGCCATCCTTGGGAAGACCCGGGGGTGAACGGTATCAACCGCGAGCCCATGACGGCCCATTTCACACCGTACATCAGCGAGCAGGCCGCCCTGGGGCGCTATGCCCTCGACGACGTCACACGTCTCTCCGTGGATGCTACCATGGAGCGCCGTGTCAGCCTCGACGGCACGTGGAGGTTCCATTACTCCCGCAACATGATGGAAGCCCCTGCCGACTGTCATGCCGCCAGCTATGATGTCAGCCGCTGGGCCACTATCCAGGTGCCTGGAAGCTGGGAGCTGCAAGGCTTCGACGCCCCCATCTACACCGACGTGAGCTATCCCTTCACCCCCAATCCCCCTCATGTCCCCAAGGACTATAACCCCGTGGGCGACTACGTCCGCGACTTCACCGTCCCGGCGGGGTGGGAGGGCGACGACATCTTCCTCGACTTCGAGGGTGTAGAGTCGGCCTATGCCGTGTGGGTCAACGGCCATTTTGCGGGCTATGGCGAGGACAGCCGTCTACCGTCGCTCTACAACATCACGCGGTGGTTGCGTCCGGGCAACAACCGTCTGGCCGTGCGCGTTATCCGCTTCAGCGATGGTTCCTATCTCGAAGACCAGGACTACTGGAAGTACAGCGGCATAGAGCGTCACGTCTACCTCCAGGCCCGCCCCCGCACACGCGTCACCGACTTCTGCCTTACAGCAGGTCTCACTGACGGCTACCGCAACGGTGTCGTCGACCTCACGCTGTCACTGCACGGGGTTGTGAAGGACTGGTCCACGCGTGTGACGCTGCTCGCGCCAGACAGCACCTGTCTCTTGCAGAAGACATGGCGCCTGCACTCTGCCGCTGACAGCCTGCTGACGCTGCACCACGCCATGGGAGCCGTGAGAGCATGGAGTGCTGAAGACCCTGTGTGCTACCGACTCGTGGTGACGACCCTCGACAGGCAGGGCCGTGAGCAGGAGAGCTTTGTGCACCCCTTCGGCTTCCGCAACGTGGAGATACGCAACGGACAGCTTCTTGTCAACGGTGTGGCAGTGAAGATAAAAGGTGCCAACCGCCACGAGCATGACGCCCGGCAGGGACGCACCATCAGCGTGGAGAGTGTGTTGCAAGATATTCGGCTGATGAAAGCCGCTAACATCAACGCCGTGCGCTGCAGCCACTATCCCAACAACCCAGAATGGTATGACCTCTGCACGCGCTACGGCCTATACCTCGTCGATGAGGCCAACATCGAGTGCCACGGTATTCTCGACACACCCTATGGCACCTTTGCAAAACGCGACGCCTGGCGTCCGGCATTTCATGAGCGCATGCAACGCATGATGCTCCGCGACCGCAACCAGACGAGTGTCATCATCTGGTCGCTCGGCAACGAGTCGGACGACGGCAAACTCTTCAATGAGAACTATGACATGGCCAAAAAGCTCGATGCCACACGCCCCGTGCAGTATGAGGGCGGCGGCTATCAAGGCAAGTCGGACATCTACTGTCCGATGTATGCCCGCATCTGGCAGTTGGAGCGTCATGCCAACCAGCGTGATGCCCGCCCGCTGATACTCTGCGAATATGAGCATGCCATGGGCAACAGCGAGGGCAACCTCGACGATTACTGGGCCGTCATCCGCCGCAACGACCAGTTGCAGGGCGGCTTTATCTGGGACTGGGTGGACCAGGCCTTTGCCCGCAAGGACAGCCTGGGCCACGACATCTGGGCCTATGGTGGTGATATGGGCTTCGTGGGTGTGCGCAACGACTCCAACTTCTGTTGCAACGGTCTCGTGGCTGCTGACCGCACGCCGCATCCCCACTACTATCAGGTACGTCACGTCTACCAAAGTATCCATTTCTCTCCCGTGCCGCTCTCGGCCAACAGCGTGGAGGTCTATAACGAGTATGATTTTACCGGGCTCGACGCCTTTGACCTGCAATGGTCGCTCCAGGCCGACGGTCGCGAGGTGGCCCATGGCTCCCAGCCGCTGCCCGCTATCGCTCCCCATTCCACCGGACGGGTGACATTATCCCTTCCTGGTCATGCCCTTCCGCCGGACACGCGTGAGGCCTGGCTGACGCTGCGTGCCCTACGCCGCCAAGCCATAGGACTGTTGCCTGCTGGCAGTGAGGTCGCCGCCGACCAGATAGCAGTGCCGGTGGAGCACGCCGTCAGTAAACAGGAAGCGACGACGGCAACAGCTGCAGCGCCACGGGTGAGACGCGGCAAGGATTATGTCACGCTGAGTGGAGCGGACTTCAGTCTGCGTGTGAACACCAGAAACGGGCTGTGGGAGTCGCTGACCTATGATGGTCGTGAGATGCTGCTGCAAGGACTGCAGCCCAACTTCTGGCGCCCGCTCACTGACAACGACGTTGCCAACGGCACGCTGGAACGCTGTGGCACGTGGAAACATGCCGGAGAGAAGGCGTTGCTGAAAGCGCTGACGCTGTCGCAAGACAAGGACAGCGTGGTGATAGCAGAACGCTATGCGCTGCCAGAACAGCAGAGCGAGCTGAGGCTGAGATATGCCGTTGCGGGTGATGGAAGCATCCACGTGAACTATCATTTCCTGCCCGGCGACAAGACTCTGCCGGAGATGCCGCGCCTGGGCATGCGCTTGGTGCTGCCGGGACAGTATGACACGATGACGTGGCTTGGACGTGGACCGCAGGAAAATTATGCCGACCGCAAGAGTGGTGCCTTCATCGGCCGATATACCGCTTCGGTATGGAGCCAGTATCATCCTTATCCTCGCGCTCAGGAAACGGGCAACAAGTGTGACGTGCGCTGGGTGACACTCACAGACAAGGAGGGCTGCGGCATCAAGGTCTGTGGTGACGTCCCACTGAGCGTCAGTGCCTGGAACTTCCCCATGGAAGACATAGAATATGTACCTGCCACAGTGCGCAATGTCCATGGAGGCAGCATTGTGAAGAAAGAAATGGTGTGGTTGAACATTGATTATCGGCAGATGGGAGTGGGCGGTGACAACACGTGGGGCGCCCAGGTGCACACGCCTTACACCATCACACCGCATGAGTGGCGCTATGGTTTCACTATCAAGAATATCCGCCATGAGAAATAATCTTTTGTTGCTTGTCGTGCTACTCGCTGTAACGCTGTGTCTGCCCGTAGTTATCGTCAGGGGCGCCGTGCCGGAGAAGAACGCTGTGAACCCGGCCGTAGCCGCCCTGTTGACACCCTGGGAGCCCGCCAATACCCTCATCGACCTGACAGCGCCTTTGCAGGGACGTCGTCATCAGGTTGCCCTCTTCTCTGATGCGGGCTCGTGGATGGCATTCGGCTTGCAGACGGCAGCTACGACACCGCGTGGCCCTTACAGCATCTACCAGCGGCGGTGGCTCGCTGAAGCCCTCGTGGCACCGGACGGTACCACTGTGGGCAAGGCCTGCTATACGCCCGGCGTGGTCACACTCGCCACGGGGAGGCTGCGCCAACGTCTCTTCTTCGTTGATGCCCATACGGCACTGCTGACTTTGGAAGGCAAGCTGCCTGCCGGGTGGCGCTGTGCCGCTAAAGGACTGCCTTCCGATGCCACCGTCAGTGCCGCCGGCAACACTGTGACCATCAGTTATGCTGGTGGGGAACGCCTGCTGCTCTCCTTTCCTAAGAACGTTGTGGTGACAGCCGACGGCCACAACTATAAGGCGGCCCTCGGCAGCACTGCCACACGCGTAGATGTTGCCATCTCCTTCCTCTGGGACAAGACGGTGGAGGAGCGGACACAGACGCTGGCCGCAGCATGGATGCTGGAGCATGCCGACACGCTGTGGAAGGAGAACCGCGACCGATGGGCCGGATACCTCGCTAAGGTTATCCGCGACGATATGAAGCCGGTCTATAACCGCGTGGCCGCCAAGGCTGTTGTCACACTCATCGGTAACTGGCGGCGGCAGCGTGGCGGACTGTTGCACGATGGTCTCATACCGAGTTTCTCAGTCGACTATTTTGTGGGCTGTTGGGCATGGGACTGCTGGCGCTTTTCGGCAGCACTAGCTTCCTTTGCACCAGAGTTGGCCAAGGACAACATGCGGGTGATGTTTGACTGGCAGCAGAGCGACGGTATGGTGCCCGACTGTGTCTATCCCAATCCTCAGGAGAATAACTACCGCAACAGCAAGCCCCCGTTGGCCGCCTGGGCTGTGGACAAGATATGGGAGAGCACTCATGACACGGCCTTTGTCAGGGAAATGCTGCCCAAGTTGATGGCCTATCACCGGTGGTGGTATCGCCATCGTGACCATGACCATAATGGTATTTGCGAGTTTGGCGCCACCGACGGCACCCTTGAGGCGGCAGCCTGGGAGAGTGGGATGGATAACGCCATCCGCTTTGACAGCGCACGCATGGTGAAAAACGGTGACAACGCCTGGAGCCTGGACCAGGAGAGTGTGGACCTCAACGCCTACCTTGCCCTCGACAGAAGGCTCATTGAGAAGCTGGAGAATGTCGCCGGTGGAAAGCGGGCGACGGGCTATCCCTTTGACAAAAGTGCCGTGGAGCTTGCTGACGGGGTGAACAAGGCGTTCTATGACGCTGACACTCACTGGTTCTACGACAGGCGACTGAACTCTCATGCCTTTGTGCGTGAGATGGGCTGTGAGGGATATGTGCCGCTATGGGTGGGCATTGCCACAAAAACGCAGTTCTCCGGCATCTACCACTGGCTGAGAGATACGAAGAAGTTTTCCACCTATATTCCGTTCCCCACCATTGCCGCCGACAATGCCAAATATGATGCCAACGGCTACTGGCGCGGTTCTATCTGGCTCGATGAGACCTACTATGCTATAGAAAGTCTGCGTCACTACCTGCCAACACCCGATGTGGCCGACCGCTACACCCGTCAGGTCTTTGACCGTCTACAGGGCGCGACGGGGTTGGGCGCCATCTACGAAAACTATGATACAAAAACGGGTGCACCGCTGCAGTCGGCCAACTTCAGCTGGAGTGCTGCCCATCTATTAATGCTTTATAACGACTACGGACAATGAAAACAAAAATCTATCTTTTGACCCTTGCACTCTCTGCTGCCGCCACATTGCAGGCACAGGAGAGCCTTGACATCCCCCTGCCCTGCCGGATGCATGAGCAGGCAGCGCCGACGGCCACTGTGGCCCTCACGAGAGCGGCCGCTGAGAAGCACTATGTCATCCCCGTCGTCTTCCATGTCTTTGGCACGGATTTCAACGGCAAACATGTCACGCGCGAACTCATCGAGGATGCCCTGCGGCGTACCAATGAGGACTTCAATGCCCTCACCACCGGCGACCTGCGCTCCGGTGACGATGACCCACAGTTTGACAAGCTCAGCACACCACTCGACATCGAGTTCCGCCTGGCGGAGATAGGTCCTAACGGTGAGGCCACCACAGGCATCGTCTTCCACAGACTGGAGAGTGGCTTTGGCAATGCGAATCCGCCACGACTGCAGCTGTATGCCTGGGACAACAAGAAGTATATGAATGTCTATATCATGAACGACCTCTATGCTGACGGTGTCACCAATAACTCTGGGGTGTCATGGTATCCCAACTGGGAGATGACACGCTTCAAACAGGCCCGGGTCGTCTATAACGGTGCCTACCTGAGCAGCAACACCGATGAGAACTTCCGGCGCGTGCTGACGCATGAGTTTGGTCACTTTTTGAACCTGGCCCACACCTTTAACTTTGACGAGAAAAACTTCCATGATGGTTGCAATAAAGGCTTCCATGGTGAGCCCAACCCCGGTGACTATGTCGATGACACGCCACCCGCCGATAGGCAGCAGATGGGACCCGACGATGTGAACTGCCTTGGACAGAAGACCAACTGGACCAACTATATGAACTACAGCTACGTGCGCACCTCGATGTTTACCAAAGGCCAGGTAGAACGCATGGTAGCGGCTCTACAGGATAAGTCGCGGGTGTGTCTGTGGTCTGATGCTACGCTTGCCAAGGTCTTTCTGTCCGATGCTTCACGTCCGCGTGTGGTTCTCGCCGGCAAGCAAGAGCTTTTTCCCAAGGATGCCAATGGCAACTATGATATCACGGTGGCACTGCGTGTCATTGGTGCTTCCGCCAAACAGGGTGCACTAACAGCAGGAACGGATTTTACCGTGGAAGGACTGCCCGACGGGTTAACGGCTTCGGCCATAGGGAACGGACAGACGATACTGCTAAATGTGAAAGGCACCGTAACTCTTGGTGCTGACAAGAAGATATATGTCACCTTCCAGCCTTCGGCGACGACATCGTCGGATTGCTATGTCGGTCGTCAGCCGTTGACGATAGGCTGCGACTATGTGGAGTCGGAAATTTCTACGGAAATCCGTCGCCCGGTGACGACTGCAGCAGAGAATAGGATAACATGGAACAGCAATGGTGACATCACCATCACGACTCCTAAAGGTGCCCGCATTGCCGTGCACGACGTCTATGGTGCTACGCTCATGGGGACTCATAGCAACAGCGGTGACATCACCCTCGCTTTGGGAGGCTACGGGCATGGCGTGTATCTCATCAGTGTGGTGTCACGGCAGGGGGCAAAGACCTATAAGATCGCCTTCTGATGACAGCAACCTTTTATGGCGCGAGTTCAAGATAGAACTGCAATTTTCGGTAGCAGATATAGGCCATAATCTGTACCAGGAACGTTGAGGGGGCGATGGATAGTATCCGCAAATCACAAAAAAATAGAGTAGCAATGCAAAAAGCAAGAAATGGAGACCACCGTCTTCCAAAGATTACTCACGTCTCGCTGTTTTCTGTTAAAGTAATAAAAAAGAGACTCAAGGGTCTTTGCCATCTCACGATAAAGTATTACTTTTGCACTCGCTTTTCAGCAATGGGTAGTTACCAGAGTGGCCAAATGGGGCAGACTGTAAATCTGCTGGCTCTTGCCTTCGGTGGTTCGAATCCATCACTACCCACACAAAAAAACTGATGGAAAGATCCATCACTACCCACACAAAAAAACTGATGGAAAGA